>MDSV01242953.1_pt1 | contig 27361 bp, 25 predicted proteins | sample 810851 | NCBI WGS metagenome assembly MDSV01 (sample SAMN05326640, study PRJNA326480) | marine metagenome | isolation source: seawater | place: Atlantic Ocean: North East | collected 2012 | reverse complement strand
TTAAATTAAGAAATAACAAAATAGTTAAAAAAATAAAAAAAAACAAAACAATAATCCCTAATAAAAAAGATATTTTAAATAAACTTAGAAAAATAATTAACTAAGTCGGCATAAAATGATGAAGAATTTAATTAAATTGATAGTTCCTAAAAGTATGGTTCCACAAATAATAAAATTTTTAACATTTATCAAAAATAAAGAAAGTTTGCTTCTGAGATTTCTTAATCAATTCAAATTATCTAACAAGGTAAAGATTTTAATAAAAAGTAAAAAGACGTTAAAAGTTAATTTATGTTCAGGTGACTCTTATTTAAAGGATTATATCAATATAGATTTATCTTCTAATTCCGATATAAAAATTGATTTAGAAAAAAGTTTAATTCCATTACCAGATAGCTCTACGGATACTGTAGTAATCATGTCAGCAATAAATTATTTTGATAGAGAAAGGGTGTATGAGATCTTACGTGATGTAAATAGGATATTAATACCTGGAGGCATACTCAGGATTGGAGTTCAAGATCTGAAAATATTAGCAAAGAAATATCTAGATAAAGATAAGCAATTTTATTTTCAGAAGCTTGAAAATGGTGAAGATAGATTTCCAGGCGAAACGTTTGCTGATAAATTTAGCTATTTTTATTACAAAGGACATTCAGGAATAAAAAACAAGAAACATAAGTACGTTTTTGATTATGAAACTGTAGCACTCATATGCAATAAAGTTGGCTTCAAAAACATTGAACAGAAAAAATATCTAAACAGTTCAATCAAAAATATCAAAAAAATTGATAATAGACCTGAAATGTTTTTTTACTTAGAAGCTAAAAAAGAAGATGAACAAATATATATAAAAACAGCTAAAAAGTTACTAAGACAGAAAAAAGTTGAGGAGTCTTGGCAGCAAATTATAAAGGCATTAGATATTAATGAAAAATCATTTGAGGCATTTAAAGTTGGATTTAACCTTCTTTTTTCTCAAAAAAGATATGATAGTGCTTTAGCATTAATTAATAGATATAAAGAAAATCACTATCAAAATAAATTTATTCAAAAAAAAATAATTACGTTAAAAACGAAAAAAATTGACTATAAAAACAAAAATCAAATCAAGACGAGTCAAAGAATTTTACTAAATAATTTTAAGCTAAATAAACCCCAAGATGATCAATTCCATCTAGATCAGTCATTAAATTGGTTATTTCATGCTTATTCTATTTCAAATGATAAAGGAGTGCCAGCCTTGTACGAAGCTGATACAGATATCTGGAGAGACTCATATCCTGAAACAACTGGATATATAATTCCTACATTTTTGTCATATTCAAAGATATTTTCTAAAAAAAAATATAAGGATGCTGCAATTCAAATGGGAGATTGGGAAATAAGAATACAGTCTCCCGATGGAGGAACAGGAGAACCAAATGGATTGTTTAATCCTAATGCAATTAAACCTAGAAATTTTAACACTGGTCAAGTAATTTTAGGGTGGATAGCACTTTATAAAGAAACAAAGAATAAAAAGTACTTAGAGGCTTCAGAAAAAGCGGCTGAATATATTATAAATAAAATTGACAATCAAGGAGCATGGAATTTTGGACCATTCAATACTCCAAAATCTTACAATATTAGAGTTGCCTGGCCACTACTTGAGTTATACAAAGTAACACAAAATGATTATTATCAAATTTCTGCTGATAAAATAATTACTTGGGTATTAAAACAGTCTAATCAAAGAGGTTGGTTTTCTAATGCACATTTCTCTGAAGCAAAAAATATAAATAACGCCTTAAGTTTAACACATCTAACTGGTTATACTCTTGTAGGATTGTTAGAAATCATGAAATTAAATAATTCTCAGGTTGATCAAAAAAATATATTTAAGATTCTTGATCAAAGCTCTCTAGAGTTAATAGATTTATACAAAACAAATAAAAAAAATAAAATAAATTACTCTGGATTTCCAGGCTTAATTAATAATCATTGGGAGTCTGCCAGCAATTGGTCTTGTGTTACAGGAAATGCTCAAATTGAATATTTTTTAAGAGGTTTCTACAAATTTTCAAATAATAGGGAGCTTATTAATATAGCTAACAAATTATCATATGAATTAAAAAGCTTACAAATTATTGATAAAGATAAAGATGCTAATTTAAAAGGTGGATTATTTGGCTCTGATCCAATAAGTGGAGAGTATGCAAAATTCCAAATTCCAAATTGGGGTGTAAAGTTCTTTGCTGATTCATTAATTCAAAAATCTTTTCATAGAAAAAAATTATATTGTATAGGCTAAATATTTAGGGTATTTCATATTATAAATAATGAAAAAAAAAATTCTTATCACTTTTGGGACAAGACCAGAATTAATAAAATTATTATCAGTAATATTAGAGTTAGAAAAAAATAAAAAGTATAAGGTATTTCTTTGCAATACAGCTCAGCATGTTGAGCTCTTAAATCCATTACTTAAATTTTATAGTTTACAAATAGATTTTAATTTAAATATTCTTAAGCCTAGGCAATCTTTATCTTTAACTACAAGCAAGATTTTAGAGAGATTTGACAAAGTAATTAAAAAATTAAAACCTGATTGTATTATTGTCCAAGGAGATACCAATACAGCCTTTGCTTGTGCATTGTCAGCTTTTTATAATAAGACCAAAATTTTTCACGTTGAAGCTGGATTAAGAACAAATAATATTTACTCTCCATGGCCCGAGGAAATTAACAGAAGATTTATTTCCCAAATTTCAAATTTTAATTTTGCTCCAACTAGTAATGCTCAGATCAATTTGATTGACGAGGGTATTTTAAAATCAAAAATTCTAATTACAGGGAATACAGTTATTGATTTATTAAAAATAACACTTTTTAAAATTAATAATAACCAAAGATTATCTGATAAATTTAAGAAAAAATTCAACTATTTAAATGATAGTAGTTTTAAAATTCTTTTAAGCGCACATAGAAGAGAAAACTTTGGCAAGGGAATGAAAAATATTTTCTTAGCAATCAATAAGATTTCAAAAGATGTTAATATCAAGATTATTTATTCAGTTCATCCAAATCCAGAGATTAAGAAAGCAGAGAATAGATACTTAATTAAAAAGAAAAACGTTATCAAAATTAAAAATCAAAACTATGTAGATTTTGTGTATTTAATGAATAAAGTCAATTTGATAATATCTGACTCAGGAGGAATTCAAGAAGAAGCACCTTCATTGGGTAAGCCCAACCTTGTTTTGAGAGACTATACAGAGCGACCCGAAACTATAAAATCGAAGTCTGCAGTTTTAGTTGGAACGGACCAAAAAAGAATACTAAAAGAATTTAACAAGCTGATGAATTCTAAACAAAAATTGAACCTGATGTCACGCAAAATAAATTTATATGGTAATGGTAAAGCATATTTAAAAATAGTAAAAAAAATTAACTCAATATTAATTTAGTGATAAAAAATAAAAAAATATCTGTGATAGGACAGGGTTTTGTTGGCCTTCCAACAACTTTGTTGTTAAGTAGATTAAATAATAAAATATATGGCTATGACAAAAATAAAAAATTAATTAATAAATTAAATAGTGGCAACTATATTAAAAATATAAATGAAAAAGAAGTTCTGAAATTATTTAAGTCAAACATGAGAAAACGTAACCTCAGTTTTGTTTCAAAATTGGTATCCTCAGATATCTATATAATATGTGTACCAACTCCTTTAAAAAAAAATAAATCAATTGATTTAAAGAGTATTTATGATTCATTAAACGAAATAATAAAGATTTTAAAAAATGGAGATTTTTTAGTGATTGAGTCAACAATTGCACCTGGTACGATTGATAACGTTAAAAGCTACATTAGTAGAAAACTAATTAACTTAAATAAAAGAAATATCAAATATAGTCTTGCATACTGTCCAGAAAGAGTTCTGCCAGGGAATACAATAAGAGAAATTGTATATAACGACAGAATTATTGGAGGATATGATAGTCTATCTTCAAAATTTGGAAAGATTCTGTATAAAAAATTTACAAAGGGAAAGATTCACGTAACAGATTCAAAAACAGCTGAAATAATAAAACTTTCAGAAAATGCATTTAGAGATACAAACATTGCATTTGCGAATGAAATTTCAATGATTTGTGATCAGCAAAATATTGATTATAGGAAAGTAATAAATTTAGCCAACAAGCATCCAAGAGTAAATATTCTTAAGCCTGGACCAGGGGTAGGTGGACATTGTATAGCAGTTGATCCATGGTTTTTAATAAGTGAATATAAGAATAAAAACTCAATAATTAGAAGTTCGAGAGCAGTTAATTTAAGTAAAACAAGTTATGTAACAAAGAAAATTATTGCTGAATACAATAAATACTCAAAACGATCAGAAAATAAAGATATTCTTTTGATGGGCATGACCTACAAGCCTGGGATTTCAGATATAAGGGAAAGCCCATCTATAGATATTGTCAAAAGTCTATTAAAAAAAACTAAAACAAACATTTATATTAATGATCCTTACCTCGATGATCTGAAAATAAGTATCAAAAATAAGAGTGCAAGGTTTGTAGATATTCGAACAGGCATGAAAAAATGTTCTTTTCTAGTTTTTTTAGTATCACATAAGCAATATGAAAACTTAAGATCAATAAGTCAAAACAAGTATCATGTAATGGATGAGTGTGGCTTATTTCAGAATTATTGATAAGTTTTGTGAACACTGAAATTACAATTTGTATAACAACTTATAACCGGCCAGAATTACTAAAAGAATCACTTAAATCAGTTCTAAATCAATCATATAAAAATTTTAGAGTGATTATTGGAAATGATTTTATTGATCAAAAAATAACATTTGAGAGCTTAGAATTAGAATTTGATGAAAGAATTAAAATAATAAACCATAACGAGAATCTTGGAGAAATAGCAAATGGAAACTTTATGCTGAATCTCTGTGAAACAGAATGGTTTTGTTATCTTTCTGATGATGATTTGTTGCATCCTAGTTTTTTAGAGGAATTAATATTAATTAAAGAAAAAGAAAATGGTGTTACTGCAATATTTCCAAATTTCTTCATCGGAAAGTCAGTAGAAAAAAATTTTTATTTAAAAACCAAAAATAAATACGAATGTTTTTTTGAGTCTAATGTCTTTATAAAAGAATATTTAACAAATAAAATTACTTTAATTGGATGTTATGGATTAATAAATACTCAAGTTCTTAAGAAGGTAGGAGGTCTCCCAATACTTTCAAACGATGAAAATATTTATAGTGATTTTGTTCTTCCAATAATGCTATGTCGTCATGGTAAAATAGGATGGACTAACCAAAAATTAGTTTTTAATAGAGTTCACGGTCAGTCTCGTTCAATAAATACAACATTCAGTAACCTTATTCAATCTCAAGACAATGTTTATGAAATGGTCAATAGTGCAATGAATGAGTTAAGATTAACTAGAAAAGAGTGTGAACTTGTTAATTTTGAATTATTTAAACGATTTGCTGCTGACCAGATATTTAATTTATCTAAAGACAGCAAAATTTCTTTTATAGATTTTATAAAGACATTTATATACAGGCAACTTCTAATTGTAGTTCCTAAAATAAGTATAAACCTTAAGTTTATTTACATAATTAAAGTTAAAATTTTATTATTAAAAGGTATAATTAGAAGGCTCAGGTCTTTAGCTTTCTCAAGATTGCTATAGAGGAAATTTTTTTTAAAGAAAGTATATACATATGTCTGAAATATTTATGGCTGGACCTGATATTACATCCGAAGATGAAGAATATGTATTAGATGCATTGAGAAATGGTTGGTATGGTTCAAAAGCCTATTATTACGTTGAAAAATTTGAAAGTGAATTTGCAAAATTTCATGAACGAAAATATGCGTTAATGACAACAAATTGTACTTCAGCAATCCACCTATGTCTATTAAGTTTAAATATTAGTGAGGAAGATGAAGTAATAGTCCCTGATTGTACTTGGATTGGATCAGCATCTCCAATTAAATATGTTGGAGGAAAGACAATTTTTGCAGATATAGATGAAGAGAATTGGTGTTTATCATCGGATAGTATTGAGGCAGCATTATCTAAGAAAACTAAAGCTATTATTGCTGTTAACTTATATGGAAACATGCCTGAATATGATGAAATTGAGTCACTCTGTAAAAAAAATTCTATATATTTAATTGAGGATGCAGCAGAATCATTAGGATCAACTTACAAAAACAGAAGATCAGGTAATTTTGGAGATTTCTCAGTTTTTAGTTTTCATAGAAGCAAAACTTTGACAACAGGTGAGGGAGGAATGTTGCTTACTGATGATAAGAATCTTTATAATCGATGTAAATTTTTAAGGGATCATGGAAGACAACCTGGTAGTTACTTCAACACAGAGATTGCTTACAAATTCATGCCATTCAATCTACAGGCAGCATTAGGATACTCACAATTTAAAAGATTAGATAAACTAGTTGAAAGAAAGAAAAGAATTTTAGATATTTATAAAGAGGAGATGAGCGATATTTCTGATTTATTCTTCAATACTGAACCTAGTTATATTTATAATAGTGCATGGTCAACAACACTTGTTTTAGGTAAAAGTCATAATTTAGAAAAGGAGCAAATAATAAATAATTTAACCAATCAAAACTTACCAGCTCGTCCATTTTTTTATCCCCTATCATCACTTCCAGCATATAATCAAATTGAAAAGTATGAGCAGGTTAATTTGATCTCATATTCAATTTCTAAAAAAGGAATTAATTTGCCATGTGCTCTTAACATTACAGATGAGCAAATCAAAAGCTATTGTAGTGCTCTAAAATCTATCATATTAAATTAGATGAAAAACAAAATTAAAGATATAAAGTCTATCCAAATAAAATTCTTTCCTGAAGAAAGAGGAGAGTTATCTGTAATTGAAAAAAATGATCTACCCTTTCAATTTAAAAGAGTGTTTACGATAAAAGCAAATAAAGGAGATGTGAGAGGTGATCACGCTCATAAAGAATGTAAACAGTTTATGATGTGTTTAAATGGTGAGGTAGAAATATCATGTGATGATGGTAAGCAAGAAGTTAGATACAAGCTTAATAAGTCAAATAAAGGAATTATGGTTCCAAATCATATTTGGTCTAAGCAAAAATATTTAATTAAAAATAGTGTTTTGATGGTTCTTTGTGATCTTGATTATGATGAAAATGACTATATAAGGAGCTATCCTGAATTTATTGAGTACCTGGAGAAATAAATGAAAAAAGAAATTATTTCAAAAAAATTTTTTTTAGATATTAATTTGAAATCTGCCAAAAAAATGAAAGCTGATAAAACTCTATTAAAGAAATCATATGAAGTATTAGCTAAGGCAGATAAATATCGATGGATACACCAGACTACATGGCTTGGAGAGCCTATATTGAATTTACCTCAAGACATGTTTGCCATCCAAGAAATAATTTGGAAATCTAAGCCAGAATATATTATTGAAGTTGGAGTTGCTTGGGGTGGATCTCTTTTATTTCAATCAATGCTCTTAGATTATACTGGTGGTAAAAAAATAATAGGTGTGGATATTTTTTTACCCAAAAATCTAAAACAAAGAATAAAAAACCATAAAAATTTATTTAAAAAAATTAAATTGATACATGGATCAAGCATTGAAATAAAAACTATAGAAAAAATAAAAAAAATTATTAAAAAATCTAAGAATGTAATGGTGATACTTGACTCTCATCATACTGCTGATCATGTTAGAAAGGAACTTGAGCTGTATTCTAATTTTGTGAGTAAAGGAAACTACTTAATTTGTGGTGATACAATTATTAATTTCATACCTGAACAAAAGCACAGAAAAAGGCCTTGGGGTCCAAAAAATAATCCATATACAGCACTGGAGAGGTTTTTAAAAGAAAATAAAAGGTTTAAATCTGATAAAGAAATTGAAAACAAACTTCTTTTTACTTGTAACCCTGAAGGATATTTAAAAGCAAATTTTTAGAAATACTGACCTATTAAAATTATATGAAAATTGCAGTTACAGGAGCATTGGGACATATTGGTTCCTATATTATTAGGGATCTTGGTTTGAGAAATCCTAATTATGAATTTTTATTATTAGATAATTTTTTAACTCAAAGATATATGTCTTTATTTAATCTACCTGAAAATATCCCCTATAAATTTATTGAAATCGATGTCAGTGATTCAGAATTAAATCTAATTTTCAGCGATGTAGACGTAATAATACATTTAGCTGCGATAACTGATGCTGCAAATAGTTTTAATAATTCTGATGAAGTAGAGCGAAACAATTTTACAGCAACAAAAAATGTTGCAAATGCTGCTCTAAAAACAAAAACAAATTTAATTTTTTTATCATCAACAAGTGTATACGGCACTCAAAACAAGGTTGTAGATGAAAATTGTTCTAAAGAAGAACTTAGCCCTCAAAGTCCATATGCTGAAACAAAGTTAAAAGAAGAAGACCTAATTAACAATCTTACAAGCCAGGGTTTAAATGCTGTTTGTTGCAGATTTGGAACAATCTTTGGTGTTTCTAATGGAATGCGTTTTCACACTGCTGTAAACAAGTTTTGTTGGCAAGCAGTAATGGGACAAGAAATAACTGTTTGGGAGACTGCATATAATCAAAGTCGTCCTTACCTAGACTTATTAGATGCATCCCATGCTTTTGAGCATATAATAAATAATAATATGTTTGCCGGTGAAACATTTAATATTTTATCACAGAACGCTACAGTAAAAGAAGTTATTGAAATAATTAAAGATTACATCCCAGATGTTAAAATTAAGTTTGTTAAAAATAAGATAATGAACCAGCTTTCATATGAGGTCTTAGCTGAAAAATTTGAATCGACTAGATTTGATTTCCAAGGTGGTCTAAATAGAGGTATTCCAGAAACAATTAAGACACTAAAGAATAGTAATAGGAATTAATATGATTGTATCAATTATAGGTTTTGGCCATATTGGAAGTGTAATTGGTTCAGTGATTGCAAATAATAACTATTATGTTTATGGCATTGATAGAAATAAAAATTTATTAAATGCATTTTTAAATGGTGAATCACCAATAAGTGAACCTGGACTACAAAAGTTAGTAACAAAAAAAATTAATTCAGATTGTTTAGCATTAACGGACAGCTTAAACTCAGTCAGCAAATCTGAGGTTATAATAATCACAGTAGGGACTCCACTTGGAGAAAATAATAAGGCTGATTTATCACATTTAACCGAAACATGCATTGAACTTGAGCCACATATAAAAAATGGTCAATTAATCTTAGTAAAAAGTACTATCCCCCCTGGAACAACAAAAGAAATAGTTTATAAGATATTATCAAAAAATAACAAAAACATTGATGTTGTTTTTAGTCCAGAAAGACTTGCAGAAGGTAATGCTATTAATGAGCTAAAAGAATTACCAATTATTGTTGGTGGAATTTCAAAAAGTGCAGCATTTAGAGCGAGTAAATTTTGGAGTGAAACATTAGGAGTTAATATCATTGAAGTTAATAGCACCGAAACATCAGAATTTGTCAAATTAGCAAATAATGCATGGATTGACTTAAATATTGGCCTTGCTCATGATCTAGCAAGATTATCTGATAATCTTGAATATGACATAGATATTATTGAAGTGATAAATGCTGCAAACTCTCTTAAGAAAGGTAATAGCAATGTAAATATACTTACCCCATCTAATGGAGTAGGTGGTTACTGTTTAACAAAAGATCCATGGTTCCTATACACATTAGGTTCAGAAAAAGGAATAGAGTTAAGCACAGTTAAATCTGGAAGAATTTCTAATGATATTATGCCAAAACATAGTGCCGAAAAAATAATTCATTTTTTTAATAAAAGAACTAATGATCTATCAGATATCAAGATTGCAGTCCTTGGTCTTTCTTTTAAAAGTAATAGTGGAGATATTAGGTTCACCCCTGTAATTCCTTTTTTGAGCCATATGAAAGAAGCTGGATTTCAAAAATTTTCTTACTTTGATCCTCTTGTGACAAAAAATGATCTAAAAAAAATGAATATTCAAACCAATAGTGACATATTTAATTCTATAGAAGATGCTGATTGTTTAGTATTTATGACAGCTCATGAAACAATTAAAGATTTAAAGATTAAAGATATAGTTGCAAAGTGTAATAAAAATGCACTTATCTTTGATGGAAGAAGGTATTTTTCCCGAGAACAAATTGATGAAATAAGATCTCGTGATTTAAATTATATGGGAATAGGTAGATAGCTTTGAAAAAGGTAATGGTAACAGGCGCTGGAGGATTTATTGGAAGCCATTTAATAGAAAAGCTTTTGAAGAAAGACTTTTCAGTTTTTGCACTTGATATAAAACCCTTGAGTCAATGTCTAAATTTAAAAGATGTTAAAGAAAATCCTAACCTTCATTATTTTCAAGGTGATGTAAGAAAAGAAAAAGAAGTAAAAGAATTTTTTCAGAAAGATACAGATTTAATTTACCATTTAGCTTCTATTGTTGGAGTAAGATATTATATGGAAGATCCTCTATCTTTAATAGACATAACAATTAATGGAACAAAAAATCTCATAAAACTTTGTATGGAAAATAATACAAAGATGTTATTTGCTAGTACAAGCGAAATATATGGCAAGAACTCAAATGTTCCCTGGAATGAAAATTCTGATCGTGTTTTAGGAGATCCAAGTGTGGATAGATGGTGTTACTCTTCAAGCAAAGCATTAATTGAGCATATGCTTTTTGGTCTTTATAGGAAAAATAAACTAAATTTTTCAACAGTCAGATTTTTTAATGTTTATGGACCAAGACAGAATCCTATATATGTTGTTTCTCAATCTATTTATAGAGTATTAAATAATATTTCTCCCGACATATATGATGGTGGGGAACAAACCAGGTGCTTTACTTTTATTGATGATGCTATAGAGGGGTTAATTTTAGCGGGTACTACGAAAGAAGCATCAGGAAACGCATTTAATATAGGTAATCAAGTCCCGACAAAAATTAAAGATGTAGTTAATTATTGTATTCAAGAGTCTGGTAAAGAAATTAAGATAAATGATATTAATACTTCTGAATTGTATGGAGTTGTTTACCAAGATATAATTAATCGTATACCTGATTGTACAAAAGCAAGTAAATTGCTTAATTGGGAAGCTAAGACACAAGTGCAAGAAGGTATTAAAAAAACAATTCAATGGACTCATAATAATAATTGGTATCTTAAATAAAAATTATGGTTGAAAGAAAAGGAATTATTTTAGCTGGTGGTACGGGAAGCAGATTGTGGCCAGTGACTATACCTGTTTGTAAGCAACTTCTTCCGGTATTTAATAAGCCTATGATTTATTACCCTTTATCAACTTTAATGCTATCAGGCATAAGAGACATTTTAATAATTACCACCCCAGATGATGTTGAAAATTTTAAGTTATTGTTAGGTGATGGATCTAAATTTGGGATTAACTTAGAATATAAGGAGCAGAAGGAGCCAAAGGGGATAGCTGAGTCATTTATAATCGGAAAAGAGTTTATTGGAAATAATCCTTGTACTTTAATATTAGGAGACAATATTTTTTACGGATCAGGTTTTTCAGAGCTTCTAAAACAAAAGTCCAAAAAAGATAATCAAGCAACATTATTTGCATCTTATGTAGAGGATCCCGAAAATTTTGGAATATGTGAATTTTATTTAGATGATAAACCAAAAAGAATTGTTGAAAAACCGAAGAAATTTATTTCTAATTGGGCCATCACTGGCCTTTACTTTTATGACAATAATATAGTGGATATTGCAAAAGAAATATCACCTTCTCAACGGGGAGAGCTAGAAATTTCAAATATAAATCAGATTTATCTGGAGAAAAAAAATCTTGAAGTATATAAATTTAGTCGTGGATATGCTTGGCTTGATGCTGGAACAAATGAGAGACTCTTAAAAGCATCTCAATTCGTAAAAATGGTTGAAGAACTTCAGGGTTTAAAAATTGGATGTCCGGAAGAAGTTGCTTGGAGAATGGGATTTATTACGAAAGAAGCTTTAGAACTACTTATTTTGGATTACAAAGAAGTCGAATATGCAGATTACTTAAAATCAATCTTAAATGATGCATAATTATTTAAATAGTATTAAAACAAGTAATAAAGAAAAATTTTATGAATAGTGCAAATAATTGTAGAATCTGTGGAAATGCTATTAAACCATTTATGAATTTTGGAAAAATGCCAATTGCTAATGGCTTCCTTAAAGAACATGAATTTGATAGGGAATATTTCTTCGAAATGAAACCCTCTTTTTGTGAAAAGTGTTATGCTTTTCAACTTATTGATCAGCCAGATGCACCTATGATGTTTAATGAGAATTATCCATTTTTTTCAAGTTTATCAAAATATATGCAAATTCATTTTAAAGAATTTGCAACTTTATTGATGGAGAAATTTCTTAATGATAAAAAGAACTCATTTGTTATTGAGCTCGGAAGTAATGACGGAATAATGCTAAGACATTTTAAAAATGCAGGCATAAAACATTTAGGCATTGAACCCTCAATAAATGTGGCTGAGATTTCTAAAAAGGCTGGAATTAATACTGTATCACAGTTTTTTGATGAAAATCTGGCTGATGGGATTTTGAGTGAATACGGTCATGCAAATATTATTTATGCAGCAAATGTAATGTGTCATATCCCTGATTTAAACAGCGTTTTTGCTGGAATATCCAAACTGCTAGGGAAAGATGGTATTTTAGTTTTTGAAGATCCATATCTTGGTGAAATGTTAGATAAAGTTTCCTATGATCAAATTTATGATGAGCATGTATATATTTTTTCTGCTTCTTCTATTTCGTCACTTTGCAAAAGACATGGACTGGAGTTATTTGATTTGGCTGCACAAATAACACATGGTGGTTCAATGAGATATTTTATTGCTCCTAAAGGAAGCCATGAAAAATCTCCAAATGTATTAGCAATCCTTGAAAAAGAGGAAATTAAGGGATTTAAGGATCCAAATAAATATTTAGATTTTAAATCTAACTGTGAACAATCAAAAAGTGAGTTAGTTGCTCTTTTGCGAAAAATAAAATCTGAAAATAAAAGAGTAGTTGGTTATGGCGCTACATCTAAAAGTACAACGATACTAAACTATTCTGATATAGGTAGTGATTTAATAGAGTTTATTTCTGATACTACTCCCTTGAAACAAAATAAATACTCTCCAGGAATGCATATCCCTGTTAAACCATATGAAGAATTTCAAAAAAACCCCCCTGAATTTGCGTTACTATTTGCTTGGAATCATTCAGCAGAAATCTTTGAAAAAGAGAAAGATTTTGAAAAAAATGGTGGTAAATGGATACGGTTTGTTCCAAGTGTTGAAGTAATATAATGATACTAGCCTCGAATCCTCTTGAGCAGTTTAAAGCTCATAAGAAAGAGATAATTTCAGAAATAAAAAAAACACTTAATAGTGGAAACTATGTTCTAGGAAGTCAAGTTCATAAGTTTGAAAAATCTTTTTCTAAATTTTGTGATGCCAAATATGCTGTTGGAGTTAATAGTGGAACTGACGCAATTTTACTTAGCCTAAAAGCATTAAATATAGGACCTGGTGATGAAGTAATAACAGTTTCACATACTGCTCTTGCTACACTGTCAGCAATTATTTCGAGTGGCGCTAAACCTGTGATAGTTGATATTGAAGATGATTATTATACTATTGATCCAAAGGAAATTAAAAAGGCGATCAACAAACGAACTAAAGCTATCATTCCTGTTCATATTTATGGTCAACCCTGTGATATGAAAAGCGTAATGAAAATTGCAAAGAAAAACAAACTTTTTGTTATTGAAGACTGTGCTCAATCTACTGGAGCTTTATACAATAAAAAAAAGGTGGGTTCTATTGGAGATATTGGCGCATTTAGTTTTTATCCAACTAAAAATCTTGGAGCAATTGGCGATGGAGGCATTGTAGTAACCAACAATAAAAAAATTGCAGAAAAAATTGCTCGAATTAGACAATTTGGCTGGGATAAGAAAAGAAAAACCTTGGATCACGGTCAAAGTTCAAGACTAGATGAGCTCCAAGCTGCTATTTTAAATGTAAAAATAAAACACCTAAATTATGATAATCAAAAGAGAATTAAAATTTCAAATTTATATAAAAAATTTATTAAGAACAAAAAAATCATATTGCCAAAAAGAAGAAGTGGAACAAAGCATGTTTATCATCTTTATGTTATTTTGACAGATAACAGAGATTATATAATCAAAAAATTAGATAGATTAGGAATAGTTTGTGGTATTCACTACCCTGTACCAGCTCACTTACATGATGGATATATAGAATATTGTAAATTTTCATCACAAAGTTTGAAGTTAACAAATTCAATTTGTGATAAAGTATTAACACTCCCAATGTACCCAGAGCTTAAGAAAAATGAAGTTATGAAGGTAATAAAAGAAATAAATAATTTAAACTAATTTTTCTCTTCTAGTTTTAGAGTAGCATTGTAAATTTTATCATTAATTTTAATTTGTGCAGTATAGCTATCTTTACCAATCTCCTTATTTTTACTGAAGTCATGAGAAAGAAGCCAAAGAATCGCTTTATTTATAGATTTATCATCAAATTTTTTTGTTTGATTTTCTAACAAATCTTTTCTTGAATATGCTTTATAGCTTTTATCATTTTGTTGAGTAACCGTAGGATTAGATCTAATGATAGGCCATTCTTTTTTAAACACATCAATGCTTAACTTCAAAATTTTTTCGTATAGCTCATAACCAGTAATCGGATGGTGATAATCTAATTTTTCTTGATAATAAATGTTACCTGAGTCAATTTCTTTGGTTATTTGATGAAGGGTGACACCCGCAGAATAACCATTTTGAATTGTCCAAACTATAGGATCTTTACCTTTAGCAAATGGAAGAAGAGATGGATGAATATTTAATGTATTTTCTATTTTATTTAAAATATCTTTTGTAAATATATGACCTCCCCACAAATTAAGAAGCCAGTCAAATTTTAAATCTTTATTAAGACTATTATAAAATCCATCAAAATTTAGATAATTAATCCCCTTAGATTTGAGAAATTGTTTTATATTGATGTCATCATTCTCAGTAATAACAATTGTATACTTGTCAGAATCATATTCAGAAATTAAATATTCAATTGACTTCAATCCAACATATTTTGATGCAAATACTAAAATATTCATAATAAACTTTTAAAATTTGTTTATTTGATTATACATTAAAGAGAAAATTTATATCAATTAAAAGAATAAAATTTTAAAAGTTAAGAAATGAAAATTGTACAACTTGTAGACCATCATAGTGAAAATATGGGGTATTCAGACGTTTGTTTATCTAAAAATATAGCTGGTCTGTCTCAGGAAGTTTTTGTTATCTCTTCGACCTTAAGAGCTAATTATAATCAAAAAAACTACGATAAGGTTTACGGTCAATTTCATTCAGAATTCAATCCAATAGAAAAATTTAAATTTATTAACGGGTATAAACTTTATAGATTAAAATATATAAAAACACCATTTGGTTTTTATTTAAAAGGTTTATTTACTTTATTAAAAAAAATTCAACCTGATGTAGTACAAGTTGGAGAGGCTAATAGCTTTTTAGTTTTTCAGGCTTTTATATACAATTTTTTCATCAGGTATGTCTTAACAGTTGAATGTCATATACATCTTTCAGTCTTCATGCCAGCAAAAAAATTTAATACTTATATATTTGCACATTATTTAAAATATCAAATGAGAAAAATCCAATCAAAAATTTATAAAATTTTGGTTAAGAAAATTTTTTCTAAAAAAATTAAGATGTGCTACGCAATTAGTCAAGACTCGCATCATATAGCAATAAAGTATTTAGGATTTGAAAAAAAAAATACAAAAATTTTTTCTTTAGGAACAGATTTAAATATTTTTAAACCAGATTTAGAAATAGCTGAAAATTTAAGGTTTGAACTTGGCTTTAAAGAAAACGACATAATTTGTATTTACACAGGACGTCTAGATGATCAAAAAAAGCCACATTTATTATCAGAAGCAATATTGAAGTTGCAGCAAATGGGGCTTAATCATGTCAAGGGTTTATTTATTGGGGGTGGAGATATCAATTATATTGAAAAATTAAAAAATTCTAATACCGTAGTTTTACCCCTTGTTAATTATAGAGAATTGCCAAAATACTATAGCATTTCAGATATAGGTGTTTGGCCAAAACAAGAAAGTACAAGCCAACTAGATGGTCTAGCTTCTGGATTACCTCTAATTTTAAATGACAAAGTTGGAACACCAGAAAGAGTGGATAAATGTGGGTATCTCTATAAAGATGATTCAGTAGCTGATTTAGCTGAAAAAATTAAACTACTTTTAAATGAAGAAATTAGATCTAAGTTTTCTAGAGAAGCAGTTATAAAAGCAAAGCAATGTTATTCATGGAAAGAGATAGCTATTAAATATTTAAAAGAATACGAAAGATTAATTGAGATAGAGTATAATAAAAATTTATGATTTCATTATTTAAAAAAATAATTAGAAAATTTTTATTAAAAAACAAATTTACTTTTATTGGAAAATTTAAATCTTTGGAAGAAGCAAAAAATTATTCTAGCAAAACAACTACTTATTTAAACAATGAATCTGATAAACAAAATACAGAAGAGTTTATTAAGTTTGTTAATTTCGAACATACTGATAGGAATATAGTCCTACCAATAGTATCTAGTATAATTGGTAATAAAGAATTACATATTCTAGATGTTGGTGGAGGAAATCCTCCCATTTATGAATATATTAATAAAGCGACATCAAAAGATACTAAGTGTTGGGTTTTAGAACGAAAAGAATTTGTTGAAAAAATAAACACTAAAATACCCAAAGATAGAATTAATAATATTTATTATATTTCCTCACTTGAGAAAATAAAGAATAAAACATTTGATGTAGTATACTTTGGATCATCATTACAATATTTGCCTAATTATAAAAATTTCATTAGAGAAATTATTTTGATGCAGCCTAAATATATTATTGTTGCAGACACTATATTCCATAATAATAATGATGAAGACTTTTATGTTTTGCAAATAAATATGAAACCATCAATTTTTCCCAATCTTTTTATTTCGGAAGATAGGTTTATTAATTTTATGCTTGATAATAAATATAAATCTATATTAAATTTAAATATTCCTTCAATTCATATTCATAATAATATAGATAAGTCAGAATATAATTTTAAGTATTTAATATTTCAGAAAATTGAAGTTTGAAAATAATTATTATTTAATTAAAGACTAAGATTAATATAAAGCCAAAAAATGAATCAATTTAAACTATCCATTGTTACTATAGCTTATAAAAATTATAATGAGTTGATTGAAACAATAGACTCAATTGATAGTCAAGATGAAGAACCATTTGAAAATATTTTAGTATTGTCTGGTTTTTCTAATTTACAAAAAGAAAAATTAGTTTCTAATTACTCAAAACCTTTTAGGAAATTTTTTTGGGACATAGATAGTTCATTGTTTAATGCCATGAATGTTGGGATTGAAAAATCTTCAGGAAATTATTTGCTTTTTTTAAACGCAGGAGATTTTTTTGTAGATAAAAATAAGTTATCATTAATAAAAAATTTCAAAATTAATATGAATTCTGTGCGTTCATGTATAAGCTTTAAAACATATCAGGTATATAAAGAAATTTCGGTAATTAGGGAGAATCAGGCTTCTAGATTTTTAATTTTTTTAAGGAGGGAAAAAACATTACCACCTCATCAAGGATTTATTGCCCCAAACATAAAAAAAATTCGTTTTAATGAAAATCTTAGAGTATCAGCTGATAATGATTGGATGATACGTAACATGAATGAATATGGAGTAGATTATTCTTCTGATATTCTTGCCAACTTCAAGCTTGGGGGCCAATCAACATATCCAACATTAAAAATAATTTATATAAAATTAAAGTATGAGAAATTTGCTCGCTTTTTGATTGAATGCGCAAAATATTTATTTAGTTTATTTGTTACTAGAGAGATTTACTTTATAACAATGGCAAAACTTAGAGGGTACAAGATTATTAAACGATGAAAATAATAGTACTTGGAGGTGACGGATTTTGTGGATGGCCTACTAGCTTAAGACTAGCTTCTATTGGATATGAGGTTCTTATAATTGACAATTTATCAAGGAGAGCAATCGATAAAGAATTATCATCAGGTAGCTTAACAAACATTAAATCAATTGATGATAGATTAATTATAGCAAATAAAATTATAGGTAAAATTGATTTTAAAAATATTGATATTGCAAAAGATCCAACTGCATTGAGAGAGCAAATAGCTAAATTTAAACCTAATTCTATAATTCAGTTTGCTGAACAAAGATCAGCTCCTTATTCAATGATAGGGGATGAGCAAAGAAGATATACTATTGATAATAATATTACTGCAACTCATAATGTATGCTCTGCAATCGTTGATATTGATAAAAAAATTCATCTGGTACATTTGGGTACCATGGGAGTTTACGGATATAATAAAGATTATGGAGTAATTCCTGAAGGTTATCTAAACATTAATATCCCATCTACAAATAAAGATACTGAAATTCTTTACCCTACCAATCCTGGTAGCATTTACCATTTGACAAAAAGTTTAGATCAAATCATTTTTCAGTTTTATAACAAAAATTGGAAAATAAAGATAACTGATTTGCATCAAGGAATTGTTTGGGGAACTGAAACTCCTGAGACTAAACAATCTCCAGAATTAATTAATAGGTTTGATTACGATGGAATTTATGGAACTGTATTAAATAGATTTATAACCCAGGCAGTAAATAATTTTCCTTTAACAGTCTATGGAGAAGGAGGGCAAAAAAGAGCTTTTATAAATATAAGTGATACAGCTGAATGCATTAAGCTTGCAGTAGAGAACGATGATTTTGATTCTAGTAGAGTAAGAATCTATAATCAAGTATCTGAAGTCTTATCAGTAAAAGAAATAGCAGAAATTATCTCAAATCAATATAATTCAGAGGTTCAATTTTTAGAAAACCCTAGAAAAGAATTAGCAAAAAATGAATTAGAGGTATTAAATGAGGGTTTAAAAAGCCTAGGTTTTGATCCTATATTGCTCTCAAATAGCTTGCTAGATGATATTCAATTACTGGCACAGTCAACAAAAGTTAATTTTGAAAAAAGAAATGTATTAAATTCCCCCAACTGGTAAATATATATTTCGTGGGTATCAATATTAACATAATTACTCCTGTAGGGAGTACAAGTGGATTAGAGGAAACTATATCAAGCGTTAAAGAGTCTGCGCTACATTTAAAAAAAATTAATATTAAACTTATACTTGTTTTAAATAATTCTATTAAATTTTCAATTAAAGATATCTTAAAGGAAGATGATAATTTTAAAATAGATATCTATAATATCAATCCAATTGCTTCAAGATCAAAGGCTAGAAATTATGGGTTAGATCGAATAGAAGACAAAAATGAAAAAAGTTTTGTAATGTTTTTAGATGCAGGAGATAAATTATTATATAATGCAATAAGCAATATTCATAACTATATACATGTAATGAATAATAGTAATTTATTATTTGTTAATAAGTCTTATATTGAACTTAATCAAAGTGGAAATTTTACGAGTATACCATTATTTCCTATGTATATGAGGAGGATAGTAAATCCATTTTTATTAGGAGGAATTATATTAAATACTAAAATTGCTAAGAAGATTAAATTTTATGAAGGGAAAAAAGAAGATTGGATCTACTGGAACGCAATTTTAGACTTGAAGCCAAAAATTTATTATACGGATCGATTTAGCTATATTTATAAGGTTGATAATATCTCTCAGCATTATAAAAAAAAATATAAGTCGATACTTGAATTAAGAAAGTTATTAATAGAAAAATTAAAATGGGGCAATTTAACATCTTACCTTATTTTTTTTGTACACTTCACACTAATATCTTTAAGGTGGATGTATATTAATATTAAATCAAAATTTAAAATTTAAGAATTGAAATGGAAAATATAATAAAAAGTATCTCAAGAATTATTGAGAATAATTGGGTTTTTAAAATAGCTGTATTTTGGATTTTATCATTATTCCCTAGCAAATTATTATTTTATTTACAACAAAATATAACTCTAAGATCAGTAAAACCTATATTAGTTATAGACAGTGATTGGGACTATGCATTTGATAAGATTAATAATTGTAAGAAGAAAAATATAAGATTAATAGAATTTGGAGCTGGAAGAAATCTTGCTCAAAATATATTTTTGTCTTTAAAATTTGAAAACTTGCATCAAACAGTTGTTGATATAAATCGAATGGTTAATTCTCGATTATTTTTTCAAGCATATAATGAAATTTCATTATTACTTGGAAAGGAGGTAGATTTAGAAATCAAAAATATGGATGAATTATTGGTTAAATTAAGGATTTCCTATGAGTCGCCCATTGATATTGCAAATTATAAACCTGAAACACTATTCGACATTTGTTTATCTAAAGATACTATTGAACATATACCAACAAAAAAAATAGATTTAATACTTAAAAATATTAGTAAAATACTTCATAAAGAAGGTCTTCTAATATCTTGTGTAGATTATTCAGACCACTACTCTCATACAAGCATGAATCTATCGAAGATAAATTTTCTAAAATACAATAGATTTATTTGGTCTTTTTTAAACCCACCTAATCATTATCAGAATAGAATAAGGCATTCAGACTATATTAAATTACTAAATAAAAATAATTTTATTACTGATGAAGAAAAATTAATTGTCCATGAGAGTCTAGATATAATTCCTACAAAAGTTTACCTTAATTACAATAAAAGTGATCTTTTGATTTTAAGAAGTAAAATCTTATCTATAAATACCACAAACTAATCTCTAATCTTCATGAAAATTTTTTTTAAATATTTCTTACTTTTTGTCCCTACTTTTCTAGGCTCATTAATAAGTAATGAAATAAGAACAGTTAATGCAAGAACAGAGGCTTTGCCTTATAGTCTGTTTTATGTCAAACCATCTTATAATACTTTTTTAATTTTACTTGGACTGAGTCTACCTTTATTTTTTTTTCTTAAAGGTTATTTTGAATATGGATTTAGTTTTCTATTAGCAAAATACACAATAACCTCTATAACTTTTCTTGCAGGCTTATGGATTATTTCAAAAGAAAGAATTGCAGAAGAAATTCAGAAAGCTGCTAAAATATTTTTTTGGTTTTTTTTCGCTTTAGCTTTGATTCAAAATACTAATATATTAGTTCCATTTAATGATATCTTTTCATTCTTTTTTAGTAAAGGTGGATTAGGTCAGGGCATGTCATATAGAGGTGCGTCTCTTTTTTACTCTGAGTATTCAAGGGCGAGTTTTTATGTAATAATAATTTATATAATTGCTTATGGATTCAAGATTAAGAAAACCAATCTTCTTGCTTTATTTGCTTTGCTACTTTTGGAACTAGTTTTAATTCGATCAACTACAGGATATTTTTTAGTTGCAGGACTTTTTCTTTTGAATTTTCCAATTTTATTCCCAATTTTTATTGCTATGTGCTATTTCATCTTTGTTGTATGGCAAATATTTAATATTCCAAGTTTTTATCATTATAAAATAGATTATTTATTATGGTCTCTAACAACTAATAATTTCGATTTTTTTGTCACTAACTTACTAGATCTTGATGGTGAGAGGCTTACGGGTCAATTATATTCTCTAAATCTTATTATTCAAAACCCACTAGGTTACTATTTTGATCCTGTGATGTTTGAACCTGTCAGTGGAAGGATCCCGGTTTCAGCTCCGATCCTATTTTTGAGAGATTTTGGTATTTTTTCAATAATCTATATCTATATTTTTTTAAAATCCATCGGATTAGGCAGTTATAAATCTTTTTTTGCTATTATATTTATCGGAGCTATTTATTCACCTAATGCATCTTCATTGGTACTATTAGCTGCTACTTTAGAATATAAACGTCAATATTATCTTAAATAAGATGAAAATTAAATTCGACTACCAGATTTTTGGGATACAGCATTATGGTGGAATATCTAAATACTTTTACTATTTATCAAAAGAACTTAATAAATTAAATGAGAATGCTTTAATTATTTCACCTTTCTATATAAATAAGACAATTAAAGGAAAAAAATTTGTTATTGGAACTTATATAAATACAAAATCGAGATATTTAATTAGAGCTTTAAAGTATCTAAATATGTTTTTTGATTTTATTTTTGTTTCAATTAATAGCTATAATATTATCCATAAAACATATTATTCTGTTATTACAGGTTCTAAATCATCTAAAAAGGCAAAATCAGTAATAACTGTTTATGATATGACTCACGAATTATATCCAAGTTACTTCAAAGATTCAATTAAGGTTTCAAAGAAGAAATTAGATGCGTGTATACAAGCTGATAAAATAATATGTATTTCAAAATCAACAAAAAAAGATTTAGTAAGATTATTTAAAATTGATAAAGAAAAAATTAAAGTTATCTATTTAGGAGTAGATAATAATATTTTTTTTAATTCGACTTATAAATCAAAACAAACAGAATCAATTGGTGAATATATATTATATGTTGGACCAAGATCAGGTTATAAAAATTTTGACACTTTATTAAATGCTTATATTAAATATGAGAAAATAAATAAAAATTATAAATTAATACTTTTTGGAGGTGAGCAAAAGAATTCTAGAGAATTAAATATTATAAAAAAACATGGTTTAGCAAATAATGTAATCTATTGTGCTGGTAATGATCAGTATTTATCTGAATTGTATAATAATGCTTTTGTTTTTGTTCATACTTCTTTGTATGAAGGCTTTGGACTTACAATCTTAGAAGCTATGGCCTGTGGGTGTCCAGTTATAGCTTTCAATACAAGCTCGATACCCGAGGTTTCTGGAAAGGCAGCATTGCTATTAGAAGATGTTTCTGATGTTAATGAGATAGGAAAGGCAATTATTAATCTAGATCAAAATTCAGAGTATAGATCAAGACTTATTAAAGAAGGTATAAAAAATGCGAAAGAATTTAGTTGGAACAAGTGTGCTAAAGAAACCTTAGAGATTTATAATAAATTGAATAAAATAGAAAAAACTTCTTAATATTTTAGTTTATATAAGATGAATTAGAAATGAACAGAATAATCGCCGCAATGATGATAACAATTACTATTCCAATCTTTATATTTGTATCTATATTAATTTACCTAACATCAAAGGGTCCAATTTTTTATTGGTCAAAAAGATTTGGAATAAAAAATAAATTATTTTCAATGCCAAAATTTAGGACTATGTATTGTAATACTCCCGATGTTGCCACTCATTTACTCAAGGATCCTGATAGCAAAGTAACAAGAATAGGTTTTTTCTTAAGAAAGCTTAGTATTGATGAATTACCTCAGTTGATTTCAATCTGTAAAGGCAATATGAATTTTATTGGTCCACGCCCGGCACTTCACAATCAATATGATCTGATAAATTTACGTACTAAGTTTAATATTCATAATCAAAAACCAGGGATTACAGGTTGGGCTCAAGTTAATGGAAGGGATAATTTATCTATTGAAGATAAAGTAAATTTTGAAAAATATTATTTAGAAAAAAAATCTTTTTTGTTTGATGTAAAGATTATTTTACTGACAATAATAAAGATTTTTAAGAATGATAACATTAGTCACTAATGATAAATACAAATAAATTATTGTATGCTCTCAATCACTCATCAAGAAACCAAAAAATAATCTTATTAACTATTACAGACTTAATATTTAATTTTATTTCTACCTGGATTTCTTTCTTTTTATTATTAGATCATACTCATCAAATAAATGCTTTTCTCTTTGAGCCTAGTAAAAATCAAATAATTGTTTTTTCACTTTTCTTAATTGTATATATCTTAATATTTACAATTTTTGGAGTGTACAGATCCATCACACGGCACGTAAATTTAAATAGTTTTATTCAAATAGGAATATCAATAGCAGTTATCACAATTATTATGATATCCATAATATTCTTTTTTAAATTTTATGGTGTTCCGAGATCAATAGCTCTTGTTCAGCCAATAATATTTTTTATATTGGTTATTTCAAGCAGACTTCTTATAAGACAGGCCTTTATAAATCTTAGTTCTAAAAATATGGAAAATATAATGATTTATGGAGCTGGAGAAGCAGGCGTACAAGCTTTCCATTCTATATCTCAAAACAAAAACTATAAAATAATTGCATTTATTGATGAAGATAAAAACAAGATAGGACTAAAAATAAATAATATTAAAATCATTTCATCCTCAAAAATTTCAAAATATGTTGAACGGCACAAAGTAAGCTTAATTTTATTATGTATTCCTAGTTTAGATGTATTTAATAGAAGAAGAATTACAAATAGTTTATCATCTTTAAAAATTAGAATAAAAACCTTACCAGGAATTGATAGTTTTATAAATAATAGTATTTCTTTTGAAAATTTTTCTGACTTGGGTTTAGATGAGATTTTAGAAAGAAAAACTAAAATTGATTTTAAAAACTTAAATAAGAGTCTTAAAAATTCTGTTGTGCTAATTACTGGTGCTGGAGGCTCTATTGGTTCAGAAATTTCAAAGCAAGTTATTGGGTTTGATCCAAAATCAATTATATTACTAGATAACAGTGAATATAATCTTTATTTAATAAATAACTCAATTAAATCAATAATCAAATCAAAGAATAAAAATATTAATGTTGTATCTAAATTAGTTTCAGTAGTTAATAAAGGAAGGATTGACAAGTTATTTTATGATATGTCTCCTAAAGTAATTTTTCATGCCGCGGCCTATAAACATTTGCCTATAGTTGAAGAAAATGTGATTGAGGCAATTGAAAACAATGTGTATGGAACTAAAAACATTATCGACTGTGCCAAAAAATATCAATCTAAAAAATTAATACTTATTTCAACTGATAAAGCTGTTAGATCTACTAGTGTAATGGGTAGTTCAAAAAGATTATCTGAAATGCTAGTGCAAGCTTATGCTTCTCAAGAGAATCATACTGATCACTTAGTTCTATCAATGGTAAGATTTGGAAATGTTTTAAATTCATCTGGATCAATCGTTCCACTTTTTAGAAAGCAAATTAATGAAGGTGGTCCTATTACAATAACACATCCTGATGTTACAAGATATTTTATGACAATATCTGAGGCAGTCTCATTAGTTCTTTATTCATCCTTTATTAGTAAGGGTGGAGAAGTGTATGTTTTAGACATGGGTAAACCTGTGAAAATACTAGATTTAGCTCGTAAAATGTTAACGTTATCAGGCTTAACTGAACGGAGTGAAGAAAACCAGTTAGGAGATATAGAAATAAAGTATATTGGTTTAAGGGAGGGAGAAAAAATTAATGAGGAACTATTATTCAATCAAGATGCAATCAAGGTTAATAAAGATATTATGATTGCTAAAGATGATTTTATTCCAATGACTGAACTTATGTCCCTACTAAATGATTTAGATATCTGCATAGCAAATAATGATGAAAAAGGCATAATTAGTATTTTAAAGAAAAATATTTCTCCTAATTTATTGAAGAGTTAATTAGTTATAGATTTAATATGTGAACATATTTATAGATTATTTAAATTATTTAAATTATATTAACTTAAAAACAATTTATCTAAAATGGACCAAAATTTAAACCTTAAATATAATCAGAACGACACCGATATAACTAAATATATTTACATTACTATTAAGAACTTTAAATTAATTATTTTATGTATAGTGCTATTTGTAATAGCTAATTTTATAATTAATAATAATTCTGAGAAAATTTATGCTACTAAAATTTATGTAAGTGAAAAAAGTACATTAAAATTTTTATTATCTCCATTTACTTCTAAAAAACTAGATCTAATGGGATTTTCTGTTTCAGATTTCTTCTTAATGCAAAAAGATAATTTTTTAAATTATGAACGATTTTTAGAAGACTATGAAACACTAGATTCAAATATTACTGAACGCTATTCAGCAAAAGAACTTTTTAACTCACTTCAAGTAGTTGATATAAAAGAAAACTTAGATCTTAATGAATTAGAATCAGAATATATCTTAACGAGTTCACTCAATACTTCAGATGGTAAAGAAGTTTTAAAGAAACTAATAATTAATTCTGACAAGAGAACTTTAGATAACTTGATATTTTATTTTGATCGCAAAATAAAAGAGGTTAAGGATTTAATAGAAATCAATAGAGAATCCCATCTAAATTATGTGGATATATCTTTAAAAGAATTAAATTATGAAGCAGAACTTCTTTTAGTTAAAACCAGGATGGAAATTCAAAATGAGATAGATAATCTAAGGCACAATCTATCTATTTCAATAAAGATGGGTTACGAAGAACCAATTGTGAGTGAAATGCTGAGCATATTAAAAAATATGAGTACCAAGAAATCAAAAGATGTAACAAGGAATATTTCTTCAATTCCCAATTCATTTTTACTTGGTTCAAAAATTATAGAAGACAAAATTACTTTGCTTGAAAATGAGTTAGATGATCTAAAAATTTCTAATATAGCACCAACTTTAGCATCAAAAATTGAAAATATAAATATGTTAAAAGCGGATGCTTTTATTAATGCAATGCAGTCCCTAATTAAGGATCTAAAAGAATTGGAGATTATTCATAACGAGATTAAAGGTATACAGTCAGATTATTTAGATGAATCAATTCTAACTATGTATAACATAAATAGGATCGTTGTTGATGTAAAAGGTCGATCGATACTTTTTACATCTCTAATTGCTGGTTTAATGGGATTTATTGTTGGATCATTGATTGCGATAGTCAGGTATAATATTCTAAATAGAATAAAAAATGATGAAGAATTTGCTCTAGAATTTAAAAGTAAATAAATCAAATAAAAGATGTGGAAAGTAAAGAAATCAAAAATCCATGGTCATGGTATTGAAGCTACTATAAACATAAGAAAAAATACAAAAATTATTCAATATATTGGTGAAAAAATTTTAAAATCTGAGGGTGATAAAAGATCAGAACAAAGAATAAAAAAATATTTAAATTCTAGTAAAACAGGTTCTGTATATATCTTTGAATTGAATAAAGATTATGATATTGATGGATCTCCTAGTTATAACAAAGCTAGATATATTAATCACTCATGTGATCCAAATTGTGAAGTAGATATAGTTGATAATGAGATATGGATTTCCTCAATTAAATCAATCA
>MDSV01180260.1_pt1 | contig 27367 bp, 30 predicted proteins | sample 810851 | NCBI WGS metagenome assembly MDSV01 (sample SAMN05326640, study PRJNA326480) | marine metagenome | isolation source: seawater | place: Atlantic Ocean: North East | collected 2012 | reverse complement strand
TCTTTCACCTATACCGTTCATAGTAACTTCTATTTGCCTAGCTCCATTTTGAATTCCAGCTAAAGTATTAGCTGTAGCTAATCCTAAGTCGTTGTGGCAATGAACAGAAATAATGGCTTTATCTATATTAGGAACATGATTCATTAAAAAGTGGATTTTAGCCCCATATTCTTCAGGAAGAGTATAACCAGTGGTATCTGGAATATTTATAACAGTAGCTCCTGCTTTTATAACTTCTTCAACCATTTTTGCTAAGAAATCTTGATCAGCTCTTCCTGCGTCTTCCGCGTAAAACTCTATATCATCAAAATATTTTCTAGAATATTTAACGGCAGAAACTGCTTGATTTAGTATTTTTTCTCTAGTGGAGTTGAATTTATATTTAATATGCGTATCTGAAGCTCCAATTCCAGTATGCAATCGTTTTCTATTAGCTTCCTTAAGAGCCATGGCAGCAGTGTCAATATCCATGACAATTGCCCTACTTAAACCACATATTATAGTGTCTTTAACATTTTTTGAAATTTCAGAAACTGAATTAAAATCACCAGGACTAGAAACAGGAAACCCAGCTTCAATAACATCTACCCCAAGATTTTCCAGATCTTTAGCAATTTCCACTTTTTCTTTGGTGTTTAATTGACAACCTGGAACTTGCTCTCCGTCTCTTAATGTGGTGTCAAATACATAAATCTTGTTTTCTTGCATAGTTTCCCAAATGTAGTTAAACTACGTGTAAATTATACAATAAGTTTTTTAGTTATAATCTTTGCAATGTTGATAGCGATGAATTAATCTTTAAAAAATTGTTGATCTTGTATTCCTTTATCATCAATGAAGAGATCGGCACCAATTTTTACTCCGGTTCTAACAGTATGAAATTTCACGCCCCATGATTTTAACTGATTAACGGTAAAAAAAAAGTAGTTTTTACCACTTACAGAACCTCTAGCAGTATCGATGATAATGGTGTTCCCCTCTTCATATAATTTATTAACCAGTTCAATTCTTTCTTTTTTTGGAGTAGAGTCAGAATAATTATTTCCATCTGTATTACAAAGGGTTCCATCTAAATCAAAACAATAAACCATAGTTCTATATATTTACTTAATTTTAGTTACTATTATATCCTTAATTCAAATATATTTTTATTAAAAACACCATGCAACAATTAATGAAACTTTCAATGATAATATTCATTTGTTTTTTGCAATTGCTCAGTTGTAATAAAAAAAAGTATGGAGACGTGATTTTTTGGCAAAAAACAGGTAGTGGATTTGGTATTACTAACGTTACCATAAATGAACATAAAGCCGATATTACTGAAGAATATAATTTGGATCCTGGGTGCGGGGCGTCAGGAGTAGCTGTTTTTACTAATCTAGAAGAAGGAGTTTATAATTACACTGCTTTTGACGGGGCCCAATCTTGGAGCGGCATGGTCGCTATTTCAGACGGATGCGTATCCATAGAACTAAATTAAAATAGTGGATGTGGTAAATAATCTTCATCTTTTTAAAAGAACCTTTAACTTCACAGAAGATATTATTAATTTTACTGAATGGATATATTAGACTTTGAAAATAGTACGTATAGCGTTAATCTAAGAAAGTTAACCAGAAAGTCAAGATTAGGATTTGGATACAGAGATATCAAGCATATCACGATCCAAGATATTTTGATAATGAACAAACACAAAGAATTAATTAAAATTTATTTTGGCTTGGGAAAGATCAATTTTACAGATGATATTTTAGAGGAACTTGGGATCAGTGAAGATATGAGAATCGAAAAGCCAGGAAAAATAGAAGATTATGAAAAGAGAGATGCTGTTGTTGCTAAAGCACTAAAGGTAGTTAAAGAGCGAAAAAAAGAAGAGGTGGCTGCATTTAGAAAAATGGCTCAAGAAATGAGAGACAATAATAAAGATTTAAACATTGATATAGTAGATTAATTAATAAATATTTTTTCTACAAAAATACCATTATTGTACTGTAATTTTATTAGGTACATTCCACTACAAAGAGTAGGTAATTTAAAATTTAGAGAGTTAAAGATGTGATAGACTTTCCCTCCAAAATTGATTAATTCAATCGAAACAAGATCCTCCATGTTTAAATTATAAATAGATATTTCATTTTCTAATTTGTTGTAAACTATAGATACATAATTTTCTTCGCTATTTGCTATTGAAGTATTTGAGGGCCATTTGTTTTCTGCATTCGGCCCATTCCATATAAGAGTAGCTAAGTAGGGGTTATCAATAAATGGATTTCTATTTCCTTGTGCCATAAAAATGGCTTCATTTCTTAGCTCTTCAAAACTGGTTACAGGATCTTCTTGATTCCAATCTAAAAACAGATCAGGGATATCTCCATTAGGACTATACAGTTGAGTTCCTTTACCAACAGAAATTGGCTCGCATTGGTTAGGATATCTCAAATACATATACATCACAATTCTTGCTACGTCTCCTTTCCACTCATCTCCAGGGTACCAATCTCCTTGATTAGTGGATCCTGAGTTTCCATTTCCGTCGTTATATTTTTTATTGCTTCTTGAAGCATTAGTGCTATAGTCACAGGCTCTCAAATTATGAACATCTGTTCCAGGACCAGGGAAATTAGTTACAAGATTAGGAGAAGCTAGAGATTTAGGAAAAACATGTTCTCTATTCCAGAGGCCAAAACAAGAAGTTGAATGACAAGAAAGGGTTTTGTCTCTTGTTCTATCATTTTCTACAATTGCATCATTGTCATTATAGCCATATACCAACATTACTTTTGATGTATCTAAGGAGAAAATATCGGATGATTTAATTACATCCCACGTATCCAGAGTACTTGAAGTGTATGGGATAAGGTTTTGATGGGTATTAATAATTAAATTAGACAACTCATTTTTAAGAAGATCACCGGTAAGATTAAAATTCACTGATTGGTAATAACTAGGGACCTGTCCTAAAAATCTAGAGCATAAAAAAAGAAATAATATTGTTTTTAAAAGTTTTTTCAATTTTTCAATAAAAATAACAAATACTTTGATGGAGTTTCAATATTTTAACCTAATAAATCAAAAAAATGAAAAACATTAAGTTGTTATTTTTAATAATTCCAATTTTACAATCCATATATGGTCAAAGAGGAAGCTCTCCAAATTTCATTTTTATTTTAGCAGACGATCAAGGATGGAATGGGACGTCTGTGAAAATGATGGAAAGAGAACCCCTATCCCAAAGTGATTATTACCAAACTCCTAATTTAAAAAAATGGTCTTCAAATGCGGTAATTTTTTCAGATGCTTATGCAGCGGCTCCAGTTTGTGCCCCATCAAGATATAGCATACAATTTGGGAAGACACCAGCAAGACTTTCACTCATAAGAGTAGGAATGAATAGTGATCATATCTCTCATAAAAAGATGAAAAGTATTCCTAAAGTATTAAAAGATATTAATTCAAATTATGTTACAGCTCATTTTGGGAAATGGGGTATTGGTAGTGACCCTAAGGCCTTAGGATATGACATAAGCGATGGCCCCACTAAAAACAAAGATGGTGGATTTGTAAATAATAAGGAGCAATGGATAAGTACTATTCATAAAGATCCTAAAAAAATATTTTCTCTAACCAAAAAGGCAATTGACTTTATGGATTCTGCAGTACTCATAAATAAGCCTTTTTATTTACAAGTTTCTCATTATGCAGTGCATGCTTCATTACAAATGCAAGAAAAGACTTTGGCAAAATATCAAATCTTAGAAAAAGGTAAATATCAAAATAATGCAGGACTAGCTGCAATGACAGAAGACTTAGACGAAGGGGTGGGAATGGTTCTTAAGAAAGTCCAAGAATTAGGGATTGAAAAAAATACTTATATAATTTATATGTCTGATAATGGCTCCGTCCCCAATATTCCAGGAGCAAAAAAATATGATCACAGTTACAACTTTCCCTTAAGCAGAGGAAAATGGGACGCCATGGAAGGAGGAATTAGAGTTCCTTTACTTATTTCAGGTCCAGGTATTAACTCTTCTAAGGAAATAAATATACCAGTTTCTGGCTCAGATTTATTACCTACTATAGCAGACTTAGCAGGTTCAAATAATATTCAATTTAATAATATTGATGGTGGTAGTCTCAAAGAAATCATATATAACAACAAAGAAAAGAATGTCAAAAGAAATGTCTCGGGAATTTTTTTCCACGTTCCCTATAGAAATGGGATTGCTCTAAAAAGACCTCATTCTGCAGTAAGAAAAGGAGATTATAAGTTAATTAAGTTTCAAGATAACGGAGAAATCTTACTATTTAACGTTTCAAAAGACTTAAAAGAAGAAAATAATTTAGCTGACAAGAATCAAAAAACAGCAATTGAATTAGAAAAAATTTTAGATCACTATTTAGCAGACGTCAATGCTCCAAAGTGGCAAGAGGGGATTAACTGGAAAAACAAACCTTTAAATGAATTTAATTCGTTTCATTAATATTTTAAAGAGGTATAATTTCTTTAAATTTTCCAATATTAAATCCATTGGCTACTACTTTTTTATGTGCATTACTATTACTATCTAATAATGGATTGGTATGATTTAAATGAATAAATTTAATTTTTGATTTTTCATCATCTTTTTCCTTATTTAATATTTGCACAGTTTCTACTACAAATGGATGTGGTATTTCAGAAATGTCTCTGTAGTTAACTTCTTTAGAATCATAAAATGTTCCATCAATTAAGGCAACGTCTATAGTTTTTATTTCTTCAATTAAATTTTGGTTCCATTTTCCCCATTTATCTATATCTGGAATAAATAAAATGGACTTGGTTGGCCCCTTAATTTTAAATCCTACAGTTTCAGAAAATTCTTCTCTATGAGGAACTAAAAATGGTGAAATGGATAAATTTTTAGAGAGTATAACCTCTTCATTTTGATTAATATTTTGAATTTTTAAATTATTTATTTTAAATAATTGACTCCATGGCCCATTTTGAATTAGAAAACCTTTCATTTTAGTCATTGCATATAGGGGAACATTTTTGCTATTGTAAGATTCTCTCCCAAGATACATTAGCCCAGTATAATGTCCAATATGTGCATGAGTAAGAAAAATTCCGTCTGGAGTTTTTGAATGATCAAATTTCACCAAATCTTTTAATATTTTACATTGTTGAATAAAATCTGGAGTAGCTTCAATTAACCAATATTTGTTTTCATTAGGATCAACCAACCCAAGGCTAACAACCTTTCTTGTAGGATCTGGATTGTCAAAAAGAGCTTTACAACAAGGTTTTTCACAGCCCATGTGTGGAGACCCGGCATCTTGTACGGTTCCTAAAATAACTATATATGGACTTTTAGCAATATTTCCTTGCTCATTGGTAATATGTTCAGACTCATATTCTGCTGCCCTATTTTCTTTGAAAACATCGCATAAAGAATCTTCAATTTGCTGCTTTTCTTCTTGAGCGATGCAAATACCATTTATAAGAAGGACGAATAATATGAGTCTATTAAACATTATAATTAAAATACAGAATATTACAATTTAATAATTTTATATGTTCTTGAAGAACTAGAATTTTCTAGATTTAGAAAATAATGTCCGGTGTTTAGCGAAGACCATGAATAATCTTTCAAGTCCTTAATACTATCAAAATTAGCTATGCTCTTTCCTAAGATAGAAATTAATTTTCCTGTATGAAATGAATATTTAGAATTGAAAATAAAATTAATATTATCTCTAAATGGGTTAGGAAAAATAGAAAGCTTATCAACATTTTGATTTATTCCAGTAATAGGTTCCTGGTAAATTCTAACATAATCTATTTCCATCTTACTTGAATTAAAAAAAGGATCAATTGAAAACCAAGAACTTCCCATTGCAATGTTTAAAAGGATATATTGATCTTGATCGTAGGGCCAATTTGCGATATTTTTTGGCTGAGGATTATAGACATAAAAAACCACACTATCAACACTAAATTTTATTTCGTCAGCAGTCCATTCCATCGCGTATAAGTGAAAGTTATTAGCAACACTAGTAGCCATTATACCTCCATGATTAATAGTGTTTCCAAAAGAAGAGGTATTATGTAAAGCACTTTGAATATAATTCGGATTATGACCCCAATGCTCCATAATATCTATTTCTCCGCAAGCAGGCCAACTAGTAGTTCCATAATTGGTATTCCAAAATCCACCATTTTCAGTAATATTTTTTCCTAGTGTCCAAATTGCTGGCCAAGTTCCACTTCCTTCGGGTAGTTTAGCCTTTACTTCAACTCGGCCATAAGTAAAAGCAAATTTTGAATTAAGCCTTGCAGATGTATAGTTTTTTGTAACTCCTTGATCAGTAAAGTTTTCTTTTCTAGCAATTATTGTCAAAGACCCATTGTTTTGGTAAGAGTTAGCTATTCTATCTGTATAATGTTGTTGTTCTCCGTTAAACCAACTGCTACCATTTGGAAGTAATGTTTGGTGAAACCACTTAGAAGTATCAATAGCTCCAGATCCATTAGCTTCATCAGACCAAACTAAAACATTGAAATTAGGATTAAATTGACAATAAACTAGTTTATTTATTAAAATGAGGAAAATAAAAGAAAATCGAATCATTTTTGAATATTTAGCAAAACTTATAGTAAAGGACTTTACTGTTTCATCATTAAGTTTAATTATATGCATCTCTCCCTTCTTTAAATTAACTCTATATAAGTTTACTCAAATTTAAAACTGGCTCAATCTGTTGCGCACCAAACAAAATCTTTATATTCAAAATTATAACCCTTTTCATCATTCATAGCATCATTACAGTAAAGAAAAGAAGAAAATATTCCATAACAGCTATCTACATCACTTTCATCATCTTCTATAAGCATTTCAAGATCATCATCAAACTGTTTTTTGATTCGTTCTAATTCCTTTTCTGATAAATAATAGGAAAGATTATCCCAGTCTCCATATTCATAATAATCTAACTTTTCAATAGTATCAAAGTTTTCATTTTTTAAATCATCAAATGAAATCTTACAAATTGCTATGTTTGCGCCTTTATAGAGTAATCCTTCTGAAATATCCATCAAAATTTCTCCAATTTCTTCTTGATTGATATTATTGATTATTGGTATTAAATCTTTGCTCATAAAGTTGCCTTTTCTTTCTTAGTTATTGATCAAAATGAATGTGTAAAATACGATCCTCACCCCATTTTTTAACAATAAAATTAATTAAAAAATGAAATTTTCAATTTTCAATTTTTGAAACCATATATGCTAACCCTATTAAAATAAATTGAAAAGGTAATCTAACCCAAGAAGCCACAAAACTTGAAATTCCAATTTCATTTTGCGCTTTGAGACTAAATGCCAAATAAATATTAGCAGGATAAACAGCTATTAATAAGAAAACAAGACCCCAGGCAGCATATTTTCTCGAGGATTGGAAGAGTATTCCAAAACCAAAAACTATTTCAAAAAATCCACTTATGTATACTGAGGCTAAATGAAACGGAAAACTAGGAGGCATTATTTTAAGAAAAAATTCCGAATTGTAAAAGTGACTTATTCCTACCCAAATATATCCAATGCCCATTGCCAATATTGACAATTTTTTTAGTTTCATTTTTTCCTTTTCTTTCTCTTTTTTGTATTAATAGACGAAAATAAAATTTTTCTAATTTTAGGTAATCTATTTTGATCTATAAATACGGGAAGCCTCTTGGCATAGCCGTAGGGGATACCTTCTTCTATTTCTAAATTATTATTATTTAAGTGCTTTCTAGAGTCATTTAAGAACTTTTTCATAGAAATAAAATCTTCTTTATTAGAAAAGTAATCTTTGTTGTATGTATTTTTAGAGCAGGGCAAAATCTCATAATAGTACTGGTTGTTTTTTAAAAATTTGTGCACCCAGGTAAGAAGGTATTCTTTTCTTGAAATTTTTATATTCTGCCCCTTTTTTTCAAATGAAAGCCTCAACATAGCTCCACCATCTTTTCTAGGATCTCTTTGATTTGAAACAAAATTCCCTAAAGAAAAGACAGTTAAAAACTCCCTTTCATGATAATTTTTATAAATCATAGGCTGTAAAACATGAGGATGAGAACCAATGACAACGTCCACTCCCAATTCATAAAAATAGTTGTTGAATTTCTTCTGAAAAGAATTGGGAAAATCTTTATACTCATAACCCCAATGGACAAAAACTATTAACTTATCTAATTCTTTACTGTTCGCATTGCTAATATCATTTTTAATTAAGTTAGAATCCAATAAATTAACATAGGCAGGATAAGAAAAGGGAATCCCATTGGTTCCATAAGTATAATTTAATAACCCCACCTTTATTCCCTCTTTACTTAAGATCAATAAGTTGTCTTTTTCTCGGTTCTTTTTATTTTTAAAAGTACCAGTGTGCAAAATATTTAAGCTATCTAAAACCTCAACCGTCCTCATAAGTCCACTATTTTTTCGGTCGCACGAATGGTTGTTTGCTGTTACCAAAACATCTATTCCCACATTTTTACAAGCCACAGCTAATTCATCTGGCGAGCTAAATTGAGGATAACCCATGTAGGGTTGCCCAGCGAGAGTAACCTCTAAATTAGCAATAGCAAAATCTACAGAAGATATGATTCCTTCTAAAGGACTAAATACTCCACTATAGTCATATCTTTTTTTAGTTTTATCATAAGCAGAGCTTATTTGAGGCCCATGTCCCATAATATCACCCATAAAGAGAAAGCTAACTTCTTGCCCAAAAAAATGCGTGATTGACGGGATGAAAAAAAATGTATAAAAGTAGAAGTAGTAAAAAGGTTTATTCATCTTACTAAGTAAAACAACGGTGACTTTCTTCTTCTATTTCTTGTATTATTTCTAGTAATTCATCTTTCATTTCTGCTAATTGAGTTCCATTATTTGTGTCAACAATTAGACCTATTTTTTCTAATCGTGAATTGATTGATTTTTTTGTTTTAGATGACAGTTTCATGGTTGTGTAGAAATAAATTTTAATGAGATTGAATTCACACAATGTCGTGTGTTTTTTTCTGTAAGCCTTTCCCCAATAAAAACATGACCTAGGTGACCTCCACATTCATTACATAGAATTTCCGTTCTTCGCCCATCAGCATCTGTAATTCTTTTTACAGCACCCTTAATTTCATCATCAAAGCTTGGCCATCCGCAGTTAGATTTAAACTTATCATCTGATTTATATAGCGGATTATCACATTGCCTACAAACATAGGTCCCCTTGGCATAGTGGTTGTTATATTCTCCAGTAAAAGGATATTCAGTACCTTTATTTAGGATCACTCTTTTTTCTTCATTTGTTAATGAGTTGTATTGCTTTTTTCCCATAGATGAAATTTCTTTAGTTTGACAACTACTTTTTAATGATAAAATTACCATCAAAAGTAAAAGTAAGTTTAATTTACTTTCTAATTTCATTGAATATTTCATTAATCGAAGATGCTAGATGTAAATCTTTTTCAGTTATTCTACCCACATCGTGTGTAGTTAAATAGACCTCTAGCTCATTGTACGAAACTATAATTTTTGGATGATGATTTTGCTTTTCTGATTCATCAGCTATAAGATTAAAAAAGTTTTTTACTAAAACAAAGTTTTTTAATTTGTACTTTTTATAAATCAAATTTTTCTGAATTTCCCAATTAGTTTTTTTGGTGAAAAAATCTAGCTCTTTTTGTTTCATATTTAATTTTTTAAATTGGAAAGATGTGTTTCAAATTTTTTCATCACCAATAAGTGGGCTTTTGCTTGAGTAAATTTATAAACAATCCAAGGAAGTCTTGGTACAAACTCATGAATAGCAGTAATAATGTATTTATCATTAAGTATAGATCTAAATTCTAACCAGCCCCTGTTGGTTCTTTTTGTTAAGTATCCCCCAGTAATATAAAAGAGTTGTCTATTTTTATCACTTCTATTTTGAATATACTCTAATTTTAATAGCGTAATTCCCAATAATTTAAATTTTATGATACTATTTTTTTCTTCAGAATTGATTAGACTGCTAAACATATTGCTTAACCAAATTGGATAAGACTGCGCGACCCATTCTGCAGTTTTTTTAGTGGGGTTTGTAATTCGCTGAACACTTCTTACTGTATTTTTATCTTTTGTTGGAGAAATTCCATTTGGAAAAGTAGGAATTTTAATGGTTTTATCGGAAGCTCTTTTTATAGTTTCCTTCAAAGAATATTTTGGTAGACCTTCAATAGTTATATTTTCATTTAAAGTCATTTCGTGTCTTAAACTTTCTATTAAAGGAGATACAAAATTAGAATTAGAACCACTAAAAATACCTACCCAAAGTTTAGACATTCCAAGAGAAAAAAATGGTACAGAAAATATCCATCTCTTCCTTTTCATTTCTCTAGCAGTAATTTTTAATACATCCATATAAGTAACTACTTCTTCCCCACCAATTTCGATAGGTTTATTAAAATATTGGGGGTTTCCTAATATTTCTTCAATAGTCTTTAAAGCAACTCTTAGGTCTACAGGTTGGTTTTTGGATTTAGTCCACTTTGGGCACGCCATAATTGGAAGATTTTTGACTAATTTTTCAATTATTTTAAAAGAAGACCCACCGGGCCCTATAATGATCCCAGCTCTAATTGTTGTTAAAGGAGTTTTTCTTGACCCTAATACCTGCTCTACTTCATATCTTGATTGCAAATGCTTGGAAATATTAAGATTATCTTTAGGTAAAATCCCACCAACATATACGATATGTTCTAGATTGCATATAGCAGCGGCTCTGGAAAAATTATCCGCCAAAAGTAAATCAGTATCTTCAAAATTACTTTGATTAAGTCTAGTAGAAGGTTGCATAGAGTGTACTAAGTACAGTGCATAATCTACTCCTTTTAAAGCTTCAACACTACTAGAAATAGAAAATAAATCTACCATCCTCCATTCCATCATTTCATTAAATGAGGTTTTTTTTCTTGAAAGAGCAACAATATCGTATTGGTTTTTGTAAGTGTCTATAAACCATCGCCCTATGAAACCTGTAGCCCCAGCAATTGCAATCTTTTTTTTACTAGTCAAACTAATTTCTTTAATTTCAAAGAAACTAATTTAGTTATAATATGAAATTATATTCCTACCCTTACCCTATATTTATTTTAAGGAAGAGAAACTTTCCCAAAATGATAGGGGTCTTTTTAATCAGTTTTTTTTTAATAAATTGTCGTACTTCTAGTCCTAAAAAAAAAGATAACCTAAGACGAAATGTGTTATTTATTATTGCGGATGATTTAAATTGTGATTTAGGTAGTTATGGAAATAAGCTAGTTAAAACTCCCAACATTGATCGACTTGCAAAAAGAGGCATGCTTTTTTCAAATGCTCACAATCAGTATCCTTTATGTGGTCCATCAAGAGCATCTTTCATGACAGGGATGTATTCAGATCAAACAAAAATCCAGCAGAATAATATCTTTATTAGAAGTACGGTTCCAAAAGTTATAACAATGGGCCAGCGATTTAGACAAAAGGGATATCAATCTGTTAGAATAGGTAAAATATTTCACTATAACAATCCAAGCAGCATAGGAACATCTGGACACGACGATATGTATACCTGGGACCAAACAATTAACCCTTATGGAATTGATAAAAAAGAAGAATATAAAATAAATACATTATCTCCAAGAAGATATGGTGGAACGTTAAGTTGGTTAGCATCGGATGGAAAAGATGAAGAACAAACAGACGGGATAGGAGCTACTAAGGCAATGGAGTTTTTAGAAGACTTTTCAAAATCTGGAGAAAATTTCTTTTTAGCAGTAGGTATGTACAGGCCTCACACTCCATTTGTGGCCCCCAAAAAATATTTTGATTTATATATTAGGGACTCTATTACTATTCCTTCTTCATCTGATTTATATCTAAATTCACTTCCATTACCGGCAGCTAAATCTATAAGGTCTAAAAAGAATCAAATAAATTTAAAATACGAAGTAGCCCAAGAAATAAAAGAAGCATACTATGCCTCCATTTCTTTTGTTGATGCACAGGTAGGAAGAATTTTAGATAAATTAAAAGAAACTGGATTGGAGGAGAATACTATAATTGTTTTTACATCAGATCATGGATATCATTTAGGAGAACATGGACATTGGCAAAAACAAACTCTATTTGAAAATGCGACAAGAGTTCCTCTGATATTTGCAGGTCCAGGTATTAAGAATGGCTCCGAAATAGCGAAAGCGCCTGTTGAGTTATTGGATATATATCCTACATTAATGGAGCTAACTAAAATAGAAACACCGAGACATGTTGTAGGAAAAAGTTTAGTTCAAATTCTAGAAAATAAAAGTAAATCGGTTAGAAAAAGTGCACTTACCAAGTGGAAAAATGGATACTCAATAAAAACTAAAAAATTTAGATTTACTCAATGGGGGGAAAATGGAGAGTTAGGATATGAGCTTTATGACCATACATCTGATAAGCAGGAATTAATCAACTTAGCAGGAGATTCAAATTACTCAAGTACAATGATTTCTTTAAAAAATGAAATTGACATTAGAATTGCAGAAGCCAAACTAAAACCGAAAGGTTTAGGCAGACAAATAACTGGTGTGAAACCTACCAACTTAGGTCCTAATATGACTTATGGGGATGAGTATGATATATATGGAAAAAGAATATATCTAAAAGAATGAAAAATAAATTTTTTGTAGGTTTTAAATCAGGGTTTCTAGCCTACAGAGAAGCAGTTTTTTTTCTAAGTAAAAATAGACTCCTTTATTTCTTTTTATTCCCTCTAATTTTAAATGTTTTGATCTATACACTTGGATTTTATTTTACGGATCAATTTATAGAATTGGTAAACACTAAATTAGTTTCATATATAAGTACTTTAACAGATGAAAATAATACAGTTGCTTCAAAATTTATTGTTAAATTCCTTTATATAGCCTCTTGGATTTTTTCAAAAATAATTTTCACCTTCTTATTTACCCTTTTTGGTGGTTATATTACAATAATTTTACTTTCACCTGTTTTTTCTTTCTTGTCTGAAAAGACCGCTAATATTATCAATAGCCAGGCTGTCAAGTTTGATTTTATTCAATTATTGACTGATATTTTTAGAGCTTTAATAATAGCAATAAGAAATATTACTTTACAATTTATAATTTATATTGTTCTGTTATTAATTGGAATAATTCCCTTTTTTGGATGGATAATAGCTCTTTTAGGCAATTTAATAATAGCTTCTTATTTCTACGGATTTTCATTTTTGGACTACAGTAACGAAAGAAACCTATTGACAATAAAAAAATCAGTTGACTTGGTAAGAAGAAATAAAGGTTTTGCTATTGGCTTGGGCTTGGTATTCCAGTTGTGTCTTTTAATCCCAATTATAGGAAGTTTAGTAGCAAGTTTTTTATCTATTATTGCGGTAGTTTCAGCAACGATAGCAACAGAACATAAAAAAATTAGTTGATAAGAGATTCAATTTTTTTAATCATAGAATTAAATTCTTTTTCTTCATAAAGCCTTGTCAAAAATACAATTTCTCCTTTTTTGTTAACCACAATATTCCTTGTAACTCCAGCCCCTTCAACAGTAAAATCAGAAAAAATTTTTCCATTAGGGTCATAAGCTACTGGATAAGTAACCCCTATTTTTTTAATAAATAAATCTACTTTTTCTTTAGATTCCTTGGTGTCAATACCAATTAATAAAAAATCTTTAGATTTAAATTTTTGCCATACTTGTTTTTCTAACTCTGGCATTTCTTTTCTGCAGACACTACACCACGATCCAGTAAATTGCAATACAACTACTTTATTTTTTAAATTGTTATTGGTCCATATTTCACCACTTCTCATTTCCATTTTAAGCTTTGGTAATTGGTCACCAATATTTACTTTATATCCTCTATTATTTTCATTTTGTGTAAAATAACAGGTGCTTAAGGAAATAAATACAACAATAAGTAAATTTTTTTTCATCAATTAATTAATTCAAATATTATAATTAGTCATATTTGTTAAAGTTAAATTATAAAGCTAAATTTGTTCAACTATTGCATCAAAAGACTAAACAAAACGAAAGATTGAATACCTATATTAAATATTTTTTTAGCGCTATAATCCTTACAATACTATTTAGCTGCACTAAAGATAGAACTAATAACTGTTCAATAAGTCCTACTTATTCTAATGATTTAGTTCCTATCTTTAATTCTTATTGTATAAGCTGTCACCAAGGGAATAATATTTCAGGAGGAGTTTTGCTAGATAATGGGAGTTCTGTAGAACAACATATTAATAAAATTATATCAGAAATAGAAATACAAACCATGCCGCCATATGGAATGCCTACACCAACAGATTCTGAAAGAGACTCTATCATTATTATTCTTAATTGTTGGTTAGAGAATAAACAGTAATTAAATTTAATACAAACAAAAAAAATGAAAAAAATTATTCCTTTACTTCTATCATTTACATTGTTAAGCGGATGGATTTTAAAAGATCATAACCCACATAAAATCAAAAAACATGCTTCTTTAATAAATTCTGGAGGCGCTCCAACTGGTAAAACAGGAGCTCCGGGAGAGTCTACTTGTACTATGTGTCATTCTGGAAACTTAAATGATGGTTCAACCTTTTCATCGATCTCTTTTTCGGGATTAAACGGTGAATATGTACCTGGCACAACCTACGACCTTACTTTAACTTTAAATAATGGGTCAACCAAGAACGGATTTCAACTGGTTGTATTAGATTCAATTACTAACAGTAATTCTGGGACGCTTATACTAACGGATGCCGTTAATACCAAAATTACAAGTGGAAATAATAGAGATTATTTAAATCACACCTCTGCAGGAAACTCTCAAACAAGTTGGAATTTTCAATGGACAGCACCTTCTTCATATGTCGGTCCTATTAAAATATATTATGCATACAATATCGCGGGTTATCCATATAGTAACACTTCCGGAGATGATATATATACAAGTGTAAAAACACTAAGTGTTCCTAACACCTCATTTCTCTCAACAAATGAATTATTAGATTTTAATTGTTTTTTAGACAATAATAAAAGACTAAATATAATATCCAATTTCAATTCCAAGAAGTATTCAAAAATGAAAATTTATAACATTACAGGAAAATTAATGTACTCTAAAAATTTAAATTTGAGAGCTAATCAAGTTTCAAAAGTGAATATTCCATCTAACTTAACGTCAGGAATTTACCTTATTTCATTAGATTTAGGAACAGACAAAAAAACCAAAAAAATAGTACTATAAGTTTTGTTATCTCCAATCGAAATAGATAGAGTAATACAAATGGCATGGGAGGACAGAACACCTTTTGAAGCTATAAAATTTCAGTTTGATCTTTCGGAAAAAGAAGTAATTCAATTGATGAAAAAAGAACTGACAGAAAAAAACTGGAGAAAATGGCGAGCTAGGGTTCAAGGACGCAAAACAAAACATTTAAAATTAAGACTAGAAGGAGTCAACAGATTTAAATGTTCTAGACAAAGAAATATAAGCGGTAACAGAATTAGCAAAAGATAAATGAGATTTATTTTAATATTGTCATCTTTTTTATTTTATTCAAATTTATCTTCACAGGATGACTGGGATTTTGAAAATAAAGAAAATAAAAACAAGCTATTTCTAGATACTAGGGTAGTTAATGGGCACACAGTTAACACATTAGAAAAGAAAGTTTTAGATTTTAGAATTACCCACCGTTTTGGAGAAATTGCAACAAATCAATCTTACAGAACATTATTTGGATTCGATAATTCAACAGATATTAGAATAGCTCTAGAATATGGGATTAATGATCATTTTATGCTAGGTTTTGGAAGATGTAAAGGATCAGGTCCTTTCTTAGAATTTTGGGATACTTTTCTTAAGTATAATTTCTTTACTTCTACAAACGAATCTTTTAAACTTACGTTTAGCTCAAAACTTTTTTATACAGGCATGGAAAGTTCATCAGACTTATCTTCAATCACAAGATTTGAAAAATTTTCTCATAGAGTTTCCTATCATTCAGAGCTGTTAATAGCTTATCAAATTCATCCAAAATTAGCCATTCAATTTAGCCCAGGATATTTATACAGAAACTTAACAAATTATAATGATGATAATGGTCTTTTAAACATAGGAAGTGTTGCTAAAATTCACTTATTTAAGAAAGTAAGTCTTATGTTAGAACATTTTTGGATAATTAATAATAATAATTACAGAGTCAACAACTATTCTCATCCTTTTGGAATAGGTGTTGAGATTAACACGTTTGCTCATGTTTTCCAATTGAACTTTATGAATTCGAAGGGGCTTGGAGAAGGGCAATTTTTACCTTACACATCCAGCAAATGGTCTAACGGAGAATTTAGATTTGGGTTTACCATTGCTAGAAAATTTAATACTTAAAACTATGAAAAAACAAATATTATCAATTTTATTTATTACGGTAATCTCATTAGGTTTTTCTCAAGATTTTAAAATAAATTCTGAAGAATCCATTATTGAGTTTAATTATGTAAGTGAAGAAGCAGTAGGAACTATAAAAGGGGTCTCAGGAAAGATTCATTTTGATTTAAATAATCTATCAGACTCGTATTTTGAAACCAAGGCAGACATTTCTTCAATTAATACTTCTAACAAAACAAGAGACAAACATTTAAATGCCCCGGATTACTTTCATACAGAAAAGTACCCCTATTTAATTTTTAAAAGTGAAAGTCTTAAAATGGACGGAAGTGAATTTGTTTTAATAGGCAATATTTCGATAAAAGAGATTACAAAAAAAGAGGAAATAAGATTTACTTACAAAGACAATGTATTTGAAGGCAGATGTGTTATTTATTCCAATGACTATGAAATTAAAAAACAAAAAACTAGAGAAAAAAGTAAAATACTAGTAAAAATTTCAGTACCAGTATTTTAAAATTAGGATACTAATTTTTCTTTTTTGCTGTGAATACCTATTCTTAAATTACAGAAAAGTTTGGAGATTAAATAATTTTGTTCTTACCTTTCATGGTGTTGAGAAATTTAATTTTCACATTTTCAGTATTTTTTTTCGTCCCTTTTCAAATATTTTCTATAGATCAGGAAGAGGCATTATACTACATCAACCTTATCGACTCTACAGTAAATAACAATCTCACCTTATCTAAATCCTATATAGCAGAAAACCCTTCAAAAGCAATTAATTTTATTGCTCAAACTATTCAGGAAACTGAAAATCCTCTTTTAAAAGCAAAATGTTTTCTCAGCACAGGAATTATTTATAATTATTCTTTTTTAGATAAAAAAGAGTCTGCTTTAGATAATTTATTAATAGCTAAGGAAATATATCAGCAGTCTAATGATATAGAAAAATTAATTTTTTCAGATATTATAATGGGTCACGTATATGTTAAGTCAGGAGATTCATTAATTGCTTCCAATACATTTAAAAAAGCTTTTAAAGAGGCTCAAAATATCAAGGCCCATGCTTTAGCTTATTTAGCTCATCTTTCTTTGATTGATTTAAATAACAATTTGCTAATTGCCAATGATGACATTTTAAATAAGTTAATTAGTAAATTTGCCAATGATCTTCAGAAAGCATATTCTTATTTTATTAGTCATAAAAGAGCTGTTCGCAATAGCTTGTATAACCTTGCTATTGGATATTTAGATAGCGCTCAGGTTCTTTACAGCAATAGCCGGTTTTATAATCAATCTATTGATATGATTATCAAAAAAGCAGAAATATTTGAGCAAAATAACAATGTCCAACAAGTAGTTCAAATAAATGAGTTGATCTATCAAAAGTCAATTGACCATAATTATGGAAAAGGGTTAATTTATAGTTGTTATAAATTAGCAGATTTTTTTGAGTCTATAGAAAGGTATGACTTTGCAAATCCATATTTAAAATATCTCAATAAAATTGAAATGGCAGAGGAAGAAAAAGAATTAAATCAAAAAATTCTTTTAGCAGAAAAGGAGAAAAAAATTGATTTAGAGAGAATAAGTGCTAAAAATGAAGTAGAGTACCAGGGTTATTTAACGATGTTGGGATTTGGCATTGCTTTATTAATTCTAATTCTTGCTTTATATATATTTTCAGCTTATAAAACTAAATCAAAACTAGCAACTGATTTATTGTTAGCTTATAATAATAATGAAGAGTTAAAAAAAGAAAAAGATGATTTTTTAGCCTACACCACTCATGAAATCAGAACTCCTCTTTCAGCAGTTATATCAGCTTCTGAAATATTAGATAGAACAACACTAAGTAAATCTCAAAAGAATCATTTAAAAGCATTAAAAAGTAGCGCTAGCAACATACTGTTTTTAGTCAATGATATATTGGATTTAGCTAAACTTGAAAAAAGAAAAATAACTTTAGAAAAATCCCCTTTTTCAGCAGTTAAAGTAATTGAAAATACTATTTCAATTTTAAATACTAAGGCAATAGATAATGATGTCAAAATTGAGTTTACCCATGATCAATCTATCCCAGATAATATTTTAGGAGATCCCTTCAGATTCCAACAAGTGGTGGTCAATTTATTAGATAATGCTATTAAATACGCTCCAAATGGTACGGCTTCCATTTCTATGAATCTTTATAAAAAGAAGTATCTTAAAGTGCTAGTGAAAGACAATGGTAAAGGGATAGAAAAAGATAAATTAAAGATCATTTTTAAGCCCTATGCTCAAGAAAAAATAAATACCTCTAGACAATATGGAGGAACAGGCTTAGGATTAGCTATTTGTGACTTAATTATAAAATTAATGGAGGGCCATATTAAGGTGAATTCTACTTCAAAAGGTTCAGAATTTACTTTCACTATTCCCATCGAAATAGTTAAAAACAATAATAAAATTTCAAGTATTGCTAATAATTTTGCTTTAAAAAACATCAATATTCTGATGGCTGAAGACGACGAATTAAATGGAAATTTATTCCAAAATTTGATCCAAAATAAGGAAAACCATATTCATGTTGATTGGGTAAAAAATGGGGAGGAAGTAATGGAAAAAATCTTAACCAAATCTTATCAAGTAATTTTAATGGATATTGAAATGCCTATAAAAAACGGATTTGAGACCAGCCAAGAAATTAGAAATAATGAAAATGAAGCAATTAAAAATATTCCAATTATAGCCATGACAGCTCATTTGGTAGAAGATGTTTTACAACGTTGTTATCAATCGGGCATGAACGATTGTATTTCTAAACCCTTTCAAATAGAATTTCTTAATAAAAAACTTTTTGAAACATTAAATATTTCCATAAATAGCTCGAATCCAGTAGAAAATAACAAAGCAAAATATTTGAAAATATATACTAAAAACTTCATAAAAGATTTTAAAATTTTAAAAAAGGCAATTCACAACCAAGATGAGGACAGTATTAAAAGTAAATTACATAAAATGAAAGGCTCCTCAGCCACAATGAAATTTTCAAATATGGCAAACCGTCTTTCTAAAATGGAATCAAAAAAAATAGTAGATTTATTTGATGATTTGTCAGAAATAAGAAACCAATTTTATTTAGATACTAAAGAGCCCTTAGACGAATGATAAAAGTAATAATAGTTGACGATGACGAGTTATGTATTTCAGTTATTGAAGATATGGTAAATCAGTTAGATGATTTTACATGTATTGCAACTTTTCAGAATGCACTAGAAGCTTATAAGTATTTAAATAATAAGCAAGTTGATGTTATTTTTTTAGATGTTGAAATGCCTAAAATGGGAGGGATAGAGCTTTTAAAAAACCTAAGTAACCCTCCTTTAGTGGTTATGATTACTTCCCATGAAGAGTTTGCATTAGAATCTTATGAATACAACGTTACCGATTTTTTAAAAAAGCCTGCTGAATGGCCCAGGTTTATTAAGACTATTGAGAAAATAAGGAATCAATTTTTTGATTCAGGTGCTCAATTAGTTGAAAGTTCAGATCAAGAGCAAGTATTCATCAAAACAGATTCAAAATTAGTGCAATTAAATTTATCAGAAGTATTATGGGTCGAAGCCTTAGGAAATTATATTAGAGTTTATACTGAAAAAGATAAATTCACTGTTTTGTCTACTATGAAAGAAATAGAATCAAAGCTTCCATCAAAAGACTTTATTAGAGTGCAAAGATCATTTATTGTAAGAATAGATAAAGTACAAGCCATAGAAGACAATTATATTATTATAAATGATAAAGAAATACATATAGGAAAATCTTTTAAGGAAGAGTTTAACAAGAGAATCCACTTTTTATAGGTTTAAAAAATTTTAAAATTATATTCCTTTTCTCCTTTTCTTGCTTTATCGTAATTAGGTGTTTTTAAGATCTTTTTTTGCTTATCCCAATCACTTGAAGTATTCATTTTAGGAGTAAAAAAAAACTCCCAGTAGGCCTCTTTAGTCATGCTGTCCCAATGAATAACCCCTTTTCTTTTTTGTAGAGTTTGAAATAAGTTAAGTGATGTAAAACTCAATAATACTACAGTTAGTATAGTTTTTTTGTATGGAAAATTAAGACTTAAAATATGGCCAACAGGTATAATTAATAATGGATAATAATCTATCATTGACCTCATTCCAAATCCCCCTCCAAACCACCAACACCACCAGGATGCAAAAAGATAAATAGTTATTGGAAAAATCATAACTATGGAAAAGAGCCAAGGGTTTTTTGTTTTATACATATTAAATAAACCTAAAAATGAAAGAATAAAAATTGGAGAATACAGTAACCAACCTTTTCGATAACTGAATAAAAATTCCAAAATCTTGGGTTTAGAAAAATAAAATGTTTCTCCAACATAGGAGTTAAACAACCAGTTTCCTGTAGCCCATTTCCAATATATGAACTGTAAAGAGCAAACTAAAAGTCCAATTATCATTGTGGATAATAAATATTTAATATTTTTTTTTAACCATATAAGTCTTGCATTAAACGCTGAAAAATCATCAATTTTATATAATAGCAATATTAAAGCCCAGAGAATATTGGTAGGTCTAATTAAAAATAAGAATCCAAAAATTATCCCAATTGAAACAGAATTTCCCCAGCTTATTTTTTGATACATTTTTACAGTACAAAACATCAAAAGAGAAGCCAAGGAAAAAGTATATGCATGAGACATGCATAGCTCGGTTGTAGAATAATAAAATAAATTACTTCCTAGGAACAAAACAACTAGTAAAATAGAAGTTTTAAAGTCTGTAAAAAGAGTATTTAGGACCTTAGACAAGGAAAAGAGACCAATAAATAAATAAAATACTGAAGAAAATGTTAGTCCAACTTCATATGGATATGTGAAGCCACTAGCCTCTACTGAACTGTCAATTATAGAGTAGCTGTGAGCAATCAGAAAAAAAGGCAAATATAAAATAGACATTCCCATAGTAGTTTTGATTACTTTATTACCGTTGGGAGCTGTTTCTGGCCAAAACTGATGCTTTGCCTGGTAATTTATTTTAGATTTTTCAAGAAAATTAAATTTTAAATCCTTATGTATAAATAATGCAGGGAGATAGGAATAATAGGAAGTTACATCCCAATTTATTAACGCATTTTTTTGATTGGCATTTTTCCATGGTTTTATATTAAAAATAACTAGTAATTGTGTAATTAAAATAAAAATTAAGGTCAGTTTTACAATTGATATTTTAATAGGAAGGAAATTCAATTTTAATCAAAATTTCATTTCTGGAATTTTCTTCGCTGGAATGATTAGTTTTCCTAAAGTTGCTTTTTTTATTTTTTCAATAGAAACATTTGGAGCTCTTTCGACAAGTTGAAAACCACCAGTAGGAAGAACCTCTAAAACTGCTAAGTTCGTAATCACTTTCTTCACACAATTGACGCCAGTTAAAGGTAAAGAGCATTCTTTTAATAGTTTACTTTCTCCTTTCTTGTTGGTATGCATCATTGCAACAATTATATTATCTGCACTTGCTACAAGGTCCATCGCTCCGCCCATTCCTTTAACCATTTTTCCTGGAATTTTCCAATTAGCGATATCTCCATTTTCAGAAACTTCCATTGCTCCTAAAACTGTTAGTTGAATATGTTGTCCTCTAATCATTGCAAAACTCATTGCGGAATCAAAAAATACGGATCCAGGCAATGATGTAATGGTTTGTTTTCCTGCATTTATTAAGTCAGCATCTATATTTTTTTCTATTGGGAAAGGGCCCATTCCAAGAATGCCATTTTCTGATTGAAATTCAACATTGATTTTTTCCGGTACATAATTAGCCACCAAGGTAGGAATCCCAATTCCTAAATTTACATACCATCCATCTTTTAATTCTTGAGCAATCCTTCTTGCAATCCCTATTTTGTCTAAACTCATTTTGATTTATTTTCTGAAGGTTCTTTGCTCAATTCTTTTTTCATATTTTTCACCTTGAAAAATCCTTTGGATAAAAATACCCGGTGTGTGTATTTGATTAGGGTCTAATACTCCAGGCTCGACTAACTCTTCTACTTCTGCAATAGTAATTTTTCCAGCCATAGCCATAGGGTGATTAAAGTTTCTAGCAGTAGCTTTGTAAATTAAATTCCCTACTTTGTCCCCTTTCCAAGCCTTAACAATCGCAAAATCTGCTTCTAAAGCAGTCTCTAATATATGGGGCTTTCCATTAAAAATTTTAACTTCTTTCCCCATACCAACTTCAGTCCCATATCCAGCTGGAGTGAAAAAAGCAGGAATTCCTGCTCCTCCAGCTCTACATCTTTCGGCTAACGATCCTTGAGGAATTAAATCCACTATTAATTCTCCAGAAAGCATTTGCCGTTCAAATTCGTCGTTTTCACCGACATAGGAAGAGATCATTTTTTTTATCTGCTTATTTTTCAAAAGATGTCCTAATCCAAAATCATCAACTCCTGCATTATTTGAAATGCAAGTCAAATTACTAATTGGTAAGTTAACAAGTGCATTTATACAGTTTTCTGGAATACCACAAAGTCCAAATCCACCAAGCATAATAGTTGAGCTACTTGGGATATCTTTACAGGCCTGCTGGGCATTTAAAACTTGTTTATTAATCATTATTTACCAATTATCTTCATTAGACCAATTATTTTCTCGTCCACTATTTACAGGATTACTAATATTGTAGTCACAATCGATTGGGGATTTAATCATAGTTTCAGGCATTATAAAATCTTCTTGAGACAAATTTAGTGAATCATCTGCATTAAGGTACTTAGTGTAATAGGCAAAAATGGGTAAAGCTGTATTGGTCCCCATTCCTAAACTCAAAGTATTAAATCTTACGGATCTATCTTCTGCGCCCACCCACACACCAGTGACTAAGTCGGGGGTTAAACCCATAAACCAACCGTCAGATTGATTTTGGGTAGTACCTGTTTTCCCAGCAATTGGCTGAGAAATGCCTGCATAAGGTCTTTCTTTGGTTTCGTTTCCTCTTATTCTTATTGCTGTTCCTCCTACTACTGGATTTCCGTTAGCATTTTTAAGAGTAGGGTGTTTAATTCCGTTAGTAACTAACTTCATCATTTCTAAAATCGAAAATGCAGTCTCTTTGTTCCATACTTGTTTGGAAACTACATCATTTTCAAATATTAGATTCCCAAATTTATCTTCTATTCTAAGTAAATAAAGGGGTTTAACATAAATCCCTTCATTTGCAAATGGTGCTATTGCCCCAACAATGTCTTTAACACATATATCAAAAACTCCAAGAGCCATAGCGGGTACTTGTTCAAATTTCGAAGTGTCAATTCCTAATTGTGCTACTCTATTAAAAACATCATTAATCATGGACCCCTTTTTAATAATACTTGCAGTAATATTATTCATAGAGTTAGCCAAGGCAAATGATATAGAAGTTAATTCTCCACTAAAATGTTCTCCAGAATTACTTGGGCACCAGAGCTTTTTTCTATATTCATTGAAAGGGATTTCGATACAATATTCTATATCTGGTACTCTGTAACAAGGGTCGATAACTCCTGACTCTAACGCAGTTGCATATACAAAGGGTTTAAAAGTCGAACCAACTTGTCTTTTCCCTTTAGAAACCATATCATATTTAAAATGCTTGAAATTAGCTCCTCCTACCCAAGCTTTAATTTGTCCATTATGTGGATTCATAGACATTAGTCCGGATCTTAATAAACCCTTGTAATATCTTACTGAATCTTTTACTGAAAAAAAGGTGTCTTTTTCATAGTTTTCAAAACTCCAATCAAAAACTTTCATTTTTCTTTTCTGATTTAATTTTGTATTGATTTCTAGTTGTGTTAAAATAGGACTTATAGTCCCGCAATAAGAACATTCGTGCCCTTTTTTTGAACTTTGGAGATATTTACTTGGTCGTTCGCAATATGAGCAGGTTTTTCCAATAAGTTTTTTATAAAACATTGACTGTCTAACAGCCCTATCAAGTATAGTATCTATTTGAGAAGCCGTAAGATCATTTGAAAATGGCGGACTTTTACATTTACTATTATTTTTATCGAATGCTTTTTGTAAATAGTTTTTAAAATGTGTCTGAACTGCAAGTTCTGCATGTTTTTGCATCTTACTATCAATAGTTGTATATATTTTTAGTCCGTCAGAATATAAATCATATTTTTCTCCACTAGATTTACGGATTACATAATTACCATCTACATTTTTTTCATTTAATAACTTTCCTAATTCTAATCTCAAAATCTCTCTAAAATAAGGAGCAAGCCCAGTTTGATGATCTACCTTGTTGTAGTCCAACCCCAATTCTAATTTCTTAGTCGAGTCATAAACTTCTTTTTCTATATAGTTGTTTTTATACATCTGAAATAGGACTACAGATCTTCTTTTATGTACTGTATCAGGTCTTCTAATAGGGTTGAACAATGATGGGTTTTTAGCCATTCCGATTAACATAGCTGATTCATGTAAATCTAATTGACTTGGAGACTTATTGAAATAAACCTGAGAAGCGCTATTAATTCCCACTGCATTATTTAAAAAATCAAATTTATTTAAGTACATCGCCAAAATTTCTTCTTTTGTATAATTTCTTTCTAATTTTGTAGCAATTATCCATTCCTTTATCTTTCTTAAAGCAAATTCAAATTTAGAAAGCTTTTTTCTGGGAAATAGTAATTTGGCTAGTTGCTGAGTAATAGTAGAGCCACCCCCTTTCAGGTCTCCTGTAATTACACCCATAACAACTCTTCCAAGAGCCCTAACATCTATTCCAGAGTGTTCAAAAAAACGCTCATCTTCTGTCGCAATAAGAGCATCGATTAATGATTTAGGCAAAAAGTTATAGTGGACGTTGGTTCTGTTTTCATGATAATATTTGCCTAAATGAATAAAATCAGCACTTAAAATAACACTTGCAAGGTCAGTTTTTGGATTTTCAAGCTCTTTGATTTTAGGTAAAGTTTCATCATCAGCTAGTTGGATCAACCCCCAAAGTCCTAAGGCAGGAGAAAATATCACCCCCCAAATCATTATAATTTTTAATAATTTTTTTAATAATGAAATCTTTTTCACTTTTGTTTTCTTCAATACCTTAGATTAAATAAAATGTAAGTTTAACATAAATGTAATCCAAGTTTTTAGGAAAAATAAAAATTAACTTTTTTTTGCTTAACATTTATATATGGATAACCACAAAAAAATTCTTTTATACAGCAATTTAGTCTTACAAATGGGGCTAATAATTACTGCGGGAGTTTTTTTTGGAAATTATTTAGATAAGTTAACCCGTAGTTCAATTCCTTTTTGGACCGTAATTCTTTCCTTATTTTCTTTAATTATTGCTTTCTATCAAGTGTTTAAGAATTTAAAAAATAATGATTAAAAAGATTTTTCTATTAGTTTTTGTTTTTGGTTTATTATTGAATAGTGATATTTTATTATTTGATTATTTAGGCCTTGATTTTATAAATACTAGAAATTTATTTTGGATTCATTTCTTTTTGCTGTTGCTAACTATACTTTTTTTCTTAATGTATAATTTTCTTCAAAAAAGAAAAACAAAATCTCCTTTTACTTATTTATCGTTAAGTTTCATTAAGATGATTTTCAGTTTATTTTTTCTTTATCCTGTTATCTCGACTAACTCTGTATCTGCAGTTTACTATATTTTTCATTTTTTTATCTTTTATTTTATTTATTTGTTTATTGAAATTTTCTTTTTAATAAAGGACAGTAGATAATAAACTCCTCCAAATCCTTTTGTGATTAAAATAATTAATTATTTTTGGCCGAATTTTAAATTCTTTACAGTAAAATGTTTGCATTTTCACTTAAAAAAATACTTTTATCAACCGCTTTTTTTGCGTTAATTATTTCATCATCGTTTGCCAGTAAAGAAGTTAGTATTGAATCGGAAACTTATAATCCAGTTCCGTCAATAATGCACCATATTTCAGATTCTCATGAGTGGCATCTTTGGGGCGAGGGAGATCAATCATTTACCATTGCATTACCAATAATATTATATTCTAATTCTTTCCATTTTTTTATGTCTAGTGCATTTCGTCACGATGAAAATGCAAAGCATGTTGTCACAAATAAAGAAAGTAAGTTTGTAAATCTACACGGTAAAATTTATGAATTAGATAGCGGAGAAACTGAATTAGTTTTTGATCAGGAACATCAATTATTAAATGCATCAATTCCATTAGATTTTTCAATAACAAAAAATGTTGCTTCAATGTTAATTGGATTAGTTTTTTTGCTGCTCGTTTTTATCATCTCTGGATTTAAAGCTAAAAAGAATAAAGGGGCTCCATCGGGAATGCTGTCATTTTTAGAACCTATTGTTTTATTTGTGCGAGATGATATTGTAAAACCTAATATCGGGAAACACTACAACAAGTTTTTACCCTACCTATTAACTTTATTTTTTTTCATTTTGATTAACAACTTATTAGGGTTACTTCCGGGGTCTGCCAATGTTACGGGAAATATTGCTATAACGCTAGTTTTATCATGTATTACTTTAATAGTTACTAATCTTTCTGGAAACAAATCTTACTGGGGGCACATTTTTAATCCCCCTGGAGTTCCTTTAGCATTAATGCCTATTATGATTCCCATTGAACTTGTTGGAATATTCACAAAACCTTTTGCATTGATGATAAGACTATTTGCCAATATTTCAGCAGGGCATATTATTATTTTAAGTTTAATATCATTAATATTCATGGCACAAAGTGGGTTAGGAAACATTGCTGCATGGGGTCTTTCTCCAGTTGCAGTAATTTTTGTTCTTTTTATGGATTTAATAGAAGTATTAGTAGCATTTTTACAAGCTTATATTTTTACATTACTAACCTCCCTTTTTATTGGGTTAGCTACTGTAGAACAT
>MDSV01183763.1_pt1 | contig 27368 bp, 26 predicted proteins | sample 810851 | NCBI WGS metagenome assembly MDSV01 (sample SAMN05326640, study PRJNA326480) | marine metagenome | isolation source: seawater | place: Atlantic Ocean: North East | collected 2012 | reverse complement strand
AGTTTAACAACTGTTTTGATAAAAATATATAGGTCCATGCTAAATTTATTTTTACAGCCTATATAAAACTCATCATATTTGTTTCTTTTATAGGAGTTAAAGTTAATATCTGATTTTATTTGTGATAATCCTGTAATTCCTGGCTTGAGTGTGTGTCTTTTAATCCAAAATAATTTACTGTAATCGTTTTCTTGTGTTGGGGCATCTGGACGAACACCAATCAAACTCATATCACCTTTTATAACATTGTAAAATTGCGGTATTTCATCTAGATGAAATTTTCTTAAATATTTACCAACTCGTGTAATTCTTACATCGTTATGTGATGTTGTAATGTATTCAAGATTTTTATTATTTGCATCTATACTGGCTGCTTTTGTCATTGTTCTAATTTTATATATTTTAAATTTTTTAAGGTTTTTTCCTATTCTTATTTGCTTGAATAAAAATGGTCCTGTGCTGTCAATCTTCACAGAGATATATAGCAAGATAATTACTGGTAATAGAATTAGCAATGCCAGACTTGAAATTAAGATGTCTAGTATTCTTTTAAAGAAGAATTCATACATACTCACAACCCCATTCATTTTCCATTTTATCTATTAATATTCTTTTTTGATTATTGTTGATTATTACAGAATGCAGATTCTTTTTCATTTGCTCTAGATTACTTGAACCTCTGATAACAAATTCAATATTGCTAAGATCATCAAAAAAAGAGTACAAAAAAATTGGGATTTCATCTTCAGGCACCAAAAATTCTCTTTTTATAAAATTAATAATATTTTCTGACATTTCAATACGTTTTTTATACCTATCTCGATTTTCAACTTTATTTAGCCTTGCTCTCATAGTATCTGTAAAAGTTGAATTTCTATGATATTTTCCTGAGATAAGACCATTTGACAAAACTGATCTGACTTGAATTGATATTTTTCTTTTCATTAATGCATCTAATAAGCCTAAGTTAGATCTATAATCTAATGGGTTTAATGCTATCTGGATTTTATCAATACCAATCTCATTGTTATAACTTTCGTATAATTCGTAAGAATTAGTGCAAATTCCAAAACTGATGTTTTTGTATTCTTCTTTTAATGATTTAAATACCTTAATATCAGATTTTATTTTTTTGTAATTTGGCCTATGGAATAATATTGAATGAATATTATCAATTCCAAAATATGAAATATCATCAATTGCTTTAACAATAAGTTCATCTGGTAAATATGCTTCGTCATACTCACATCCAATTTTGTATATAAATCTACTTTTAATATTTTTATAATTAATTTCTTTAAGCACATTTACTAAATTATGATCGATTCCATAATCTGTAGATAAATCAACAATATCATAATTATTTAAAACAAAAATTAATGATTTCTTTATATAACTTAGATCGATTTTTTTGTAATTGCCAGCAAGGCCAAGAAGGCCCATGCATAATATTTTATTCAAGTTTTTTCTAGTCTTATCTCAAATGAGAATCTAGTTTCATGTGATCCATTTGTGCCACCACCGTGAACCATTTTTGGTGAAAACAACATAAAGTCTCCTTCTGTTAAATCAGCTCTATGAAGATTGATATCATGGGAACATTTTTCAACAGCAGGAACAGAATACTCAATTCCATTTTTTATATATTTTTTCCCAGCCACTGATTCTTCATATGTAAAAGTCGGAATAACATCTTCTTCGCTCCATTCATGTGAAAAAGGAACTATGCCAAGGGCAGAATCATGATAACTACTAGCTAGAGGTAAATAGACATTTACAAGAGGCGTGAAATATGGAAACCAGTGATCCCTGTGAAGATCATTATTGTCTTCATTATTTGGTCTAACAACTCTAAATTCAACTTTTGAGTCATATATATGAAACTCTTTATTGAAATCTTTATTTGCGATTTTTATTAGTTCTCTTATATATTTCATATCTAGATGCTTTATATCTACCCTTCTCCCAATGGATGATATGAACTGATGATGATCACAATTTACTTCTTGCAAATGATTGTGATAGTTCTCTAAACAAAATTCTTTAATCGTGCTTCCTGAAAATTCCTCTAATTTTATCTTCATATATTTCTCAAATGATAACTTAAGAGATTTAAATAATGCTGTGTCATTCCTATAGGTCTTATACCCATAAATCTTGAATTGATGATTGTCATGTAAATCTTTGTGAATAGGTTCCATCATCTGACTCTTTTAAAATCGTAATTTAAAAGTATATATGAACAACTAACTAATGCTCCAAAAATTAATGACAACAATACAATCAACATTCTATTTGGAGATGCTTTAAGTTCTGATACATTTGGGTCAGACAATTTCTTTAATAGGTATTCTGGTGATGCGTTAGCTAAAGCAATAACTTCTATTTGCTGTTCTATGAGATTATTAATTGCTAATAAAATAGAGCTAAGTTGAGTTTTAGCAGCTTCTTTTTCAAGAAAATCAATCGTACGCTGTGCAACTTGGATATCTTCATTCTTTGTTTTGTAATTAATATCATGAATTATTAAATCCAAAACTTTCTTTGAAACATATGGAGAGTAATGTTCAAAAGATATCGTTACAAAATTTGTATTTGGATCCTGAAAAATATCAAGATTTTCAATAAAATTTCTGTGAGCCGATTGTATAGAAGGCTTTCCATTCAATGAAAACTTTTCTTTGCTTACCCATTTTTTTTGTGCTTCATTGTAAATATTAGAGTCGAAAATTAATTTATTTGATGATGAGTCCCAGCCCTTAGCTGCCTGTAGCTCTAAAAACAAATCATTTTTATTTATAAAATCCTCAAAAAAATTTAAGGATTTAATTATTTCTACTCCCATATCAACTTTATTGACTTCATTATTTGATGGTATAGATATACCAGCAAGACTTGCCACTCCAGAGTATTTTGATGCCATACTTGAAAGATTACTGGAAGAGCTGGATGTTGGAGCTAAAATAGCCTCACTCTTATACCTATCAGCAAGAGATAATGAATAAGTTGAAGAAATAATTAAGAAAAATGTGCAAATAAGAATTATTGTAATTTTTTTAATCCAAAAAACCTTTAATAAATCTCTAAAATTAATGGAATTAGAATTGTTATGTATATTATTCATTATAGTTATAAATTATATTGGTACCCGAGGCCGGACTTGAACCGGCACGATATTTCTATCGAGGGATTTTAAGTCCCTTGTGTCTACCAATTCCACCACTCGGGCTCATTCAAATTACTTTTCCCCTTTTATTTGATAATTTATATTTTGCTCTTTTTCACGATCTGTGAGTTTATTATAACCGTCTCTTATTTGATTATTAATAGAAATTACATTTTTAAGTAAATTAAATTCATTATTAATTCCTTGAGAATATCTTAATAGAGCATTGGTATCTTTTGGAAAGCATGCCCCACCATAACCAAACCTTCCGTCAGGGCCTGGTACCTTCATGTGCGAACTACCTATCCTTTTATCATAAGATAAATAATCTATAAAATTTTCCCAAGTTTCAGAATTATTGGATGCATTAAAAATATTTTTTAATTCATTAAAAAATACAACCTTCGTAGATAAGAATGCATTTATACTGTACTTGACAAGTGATGCTGTGATTGGATCTGTATGTATATGTCTTTTGTTAATACATTTTGTATGGTCGTTGTAAAAATCTGATAGTTTTTTGCAATTTTCGCTTTCACCTCCAAAAATAATAAGATCTGAATTAACAAAATCCTCATCTGCGGTTTTTTCTCTTAAGAATTCTGGATTAATAACAATATTTTTTGAAGATTGTACTAATTCTTCAACATAATTTGGAAGAACTGTACTTTTTATAACAATTAATCCTTGAAATTGAATTTCATTTAATTTTTTAATAGTTGATAGAACTAGGCCTATATCCTGATTGCCATCATCAAGCATAGGCGTCGGAAGGCAAATAAAAATAATCTCAGGCAAAGAATTTCGTAAATCTTCAATGGTTGTGTTTAATTTAGGGTCAACTTTAAAAATATCTAAACTATTTAATCCATTAGCCAATGCCTTGCCAATAAACCCATATCCAATTATTCCAACGTTCATATACAAATATTATTGTTCATAACATATTAATTATATCTAAATAAAAATAAATTATTTCTTAAAAGAGATATTTCTTAATTTAGTATAAGTATTGAGACTATCATTCAAGTAAAAGATATAGCAAAAAGCTATGAATGATAAACCACCAAATAATAGGAAAGAATATATATTAGGTAAATATTTCGCTCCAACGAAATTAATTAAAATTGAAATTATGCATGGCAAAGCGTATGTTTTAAAAAAGTTAGAAAAAACTTCTGTAAAAACTTTTTTTCCTAGTTTCTTGCATAGTAAGAAATATAATATTGCAGTTCCAATCAAATTAGATAGAGAATATGCAAGCATTCCGCCGTAGATATTAAAATTATGAACAAGAACGAACGATAATATAATTGTTATAATCAGTATAAATAAGGTTATTTGAAATAAATATATAGCTCCTTTTACAGCGGATAAAATTGCAAACAAGATGGCTAAAAGCGCCTTAAATGTTAAAAAGATAAAGCTAATTACAGTAAGTGTACCTACAACTTTTATCTGTTGAGTCGTTAATTCTGTTGATGCAAAGATGAACTCAACTATTGAATGTGAGTAAAATATCATGGGAATAGAAATTGCTATAGATATTACAAATGCCGCTCTTAGAAATATTGTTACGATTGACTTGGTATCGGATATGTTATTTGAATTATAAATCATTGATACATATGGCAAAACAACAGTGACTAGGGGTCCAAAAATTAACCCTACCGGCACTTCATTAACTCTCCATGCAAATGTAAATAGTGTCAATGCGCCCTCAGAATCTATAGATAAAATTGATCTAACAACTATGGGCAATATAATTATTAATGAAGAAAATGATATTGCACTAAAAATCCCAGATATAAAATTTTTGTTAAGTCCATTGTAGTTGCTTTGCTTGAAGTTAAAGTAAGATAGACGATTTGTGCCAAAAAATTGAATAAATAGTCTTACAGATGCTCCAACTAAAATACCTATTGAAAGCGATTGAATGAAATAAAGACTGTCTTGAGCTGAAATAAAAATAATAATGGCAGCGTTGAATATTAAGGTCCCAACAGCGCCATATAGAAATAGATTATCTGAATCCATTCTAGCCTTTAAGACACCACTTAGCGCTGTCAGTGGGATTGCCAAGGATGCTATTAAAAAATAAATTGAATATTGGCTAATTAAGTTGTTTGGGAGTCCAGGCCCAAGCAAAAATATAAATTTATTATCAAATACAGAAACTAGGATTGCTATAATTAAAAATACAAATCCAAGCGCCGCAAACAATTGAAGAAAAAGTCTGTTAGCATCTCTGGTTTTAAGAGATTTAAACTCTGGAATGACTGCAGCTGCAAAGCCACCTCCAATAATTAAAGTAACTAATAAATCAGGAAGCGTTATAAGAATCATGGCGTAATCACTTAAATAGGATGCGCCTACTTTATAGGCAATTACCCATTCTCTAATAAAGCCACTGATTCTTCCTAGTAAAATCAAGAATGAAACTGAAATCATTACTCTAAACAGATTCATACTAATCAGAGTTTTTCTCTTTGGCTTGATACTTCTTTAATTAGCTTCCAAGTAAATGATTTATTTTTCTCAAGCTCATTTTTATCTATTGAATTATAATGTTTAATTAAAATAGTTATTTTCTCTAACTCTTTTTCAATATTTATAGAATCTAAAAAATCTTTAATATTAGTCTTATTATCATTAAAGGATCTGGATAAAATTACTGCTTTTGAACCCAGCCTGGTATGTTCACCAATTATGTTTTCAGCTGGTACAAGACCATCTCCAACTTTTGCAATACCACCAATGCCAAATTTTATATTTGATTTTCGTAATAACTTTGCGGGTTTTTCTAAAAAACCATCTGCTAAAGGCTCAAATATAAAATTTTTTTGCTGATCAAGATGCAAATCATTAAGTCCAATATGACATTGTTTTAGTGGAATCTTAGATATTATTTCTGGTAACAGTGTTATCGATGCAGATGTTTCAAATAATGGAATGCCAAGCACTCTTCCATCAATTATTCTAAAAAAATTATCTACTTCATCAAATGACGAAAACATTGGTAACATAATACTGTCAGCGCCATACTTTATTACTGATTCAATTTCATTAAAAGTATTTTGATTAATGGGGTTTATTCTTGCAAGAATTTTTGAATTTGGTGCTGCTTTTCTGATTGGTTTTAATTGTTCCAGAGTCATGTCACTTTTTACTGTGTCAAGGTGACCTTGCCTATCCTCCTTACCTAAAACTTCAAAATCAACAAATAAAGTTACATTTGAAAATTTTTCCATATACTTGGCTATATCTGGAGTACTAACTATCATCATAAATTCCATAAACAACCTCTTATATTTTCAAACGCTAAACGATACTTCCTAGAGAGTCTAAGTCCTGCATACCTTCATCAATAAAGATCCTAAACCAAATTTCAAGCGCAATTAGAGCTCTAATTTCTCTTGTATAATTTTCTTTACCCAAACAATGATCTTCAAATGCATCTTTTAATTCTTTAGTATCTATAATGCCCCTTGAATCAAGTCTTCCATCAAATAAAACCTTTTCACAATATTTTTTTAGTGAAGTTTTAAACCATTCACCGACTGGCACTGTGAACATCTGTTTTTTTCTATGTATTAATTCATCTCCAAGCATAGGAATTAATGCATCCTTTAAAATAAACTTAGTTGTTTTATCTTTCAATTTATAATTACCAGGCAAACTAAAAGCCAGTTCAGCAAGTCTATAGTCTAAATATGGAGATCTTACCTCGAGAGAATTTGCCATAGCCATTCGATCAGGTTTTACTAAATTGTTACCAGGTAAGAGTACCGATGTCTCTGCATATAATAATTTATTGATTGAATCCTGATGGGGAACCTCTTTTATTTTATCTGATAAGGCCCTATAGGGATCAGTTTCTAAAAAAGACTCTCTCAATTTACCTTTAAAAAACCTTTTAGCATGTTTCTTAGTGAATAATCCTGAATATTCTGAAAAATGACTTTCCCAGCCTTCAATTGATCTGTCTATAGATTTGTTTTGGAAGAAATCAACGTATTTAGTATAGCCTGCAAAAAGCTCGTCTCCACCATCTCCAGTCAAAACCATTTTTGTTTCTTTTACAGCTAATGCAGAAACCATATATGTGGGAATAAATGAAATATCTCCATGTGGCTGATCAGTATGCCAAATAAAAATAGGCCACATTGATGTAGCATCATATTCCATTATTTTTGATGTATGATTTGTTTTAAATCTATTTGAGGCCATTTCTGCAAACCTAGTTTCATCAAATCTGGGATCTGAAAATCCCATTGAATAAGTTTTAATTTCTTCTTTTTTGTGATTATTCATAAAACCCACTATGGACGAACTGTCTATTCCACCAGATAAAAATGCTCCATAAGGTGCATCAGAGCGCATTCTTATCCTTGTTGCATCATTCAGAAGCTCCAACACCATTTGTTTTGAATCTTTATAAGATAATTTTTCTTCAATAGAGACTTCGCTTAAGTCCCAATACTGAGTATGCTCAACCCCTCTTTTTGATATCTTCATCATATGGCCTGGTTTTAGTTGGGTGATGCCATCAAAAATGGTATCGGGCGATGGGACATAGTTTAAAGCTAAATATTGCGCCATTGCATCAAAATTAACTTTTGGCTTAATGCCGGCCTTAAGAATTGCTTTAATTTCTGATGCAAACCATAATCTTCCTTGATTTGCTTTCCCATGAACATAAAGAGGTTTAACTCCTAATCTATCCCTATATATAAAAAGACTATCATTTCTTTTATCCATGACTGCTATTGCAAACATTCCATTAAGTTTTTTTACAAAATCTTCACCCCATTCTTCGTAGGCTCTTAATATAACTTCTGTATCACCAGCAGTTAAGAATTTATGACCGCGAGCTTTTAGGTCTTCTCTTAATTCAAGATAGTTATAAATTTCTCCATTTTGAACAACACATATTTCTTGGTTATCTGAAAATATTGGTTGGTTGCTGCTTTCAGAGAGATCTATTATTGATAGCCTACAATTACCAATCGCCGAAAAGCCATCAGAATAAAAACCTTGTGCATCAGGACCTCTATGTTTTAGTTGATTGCTCATTTCAACAAGCATTGAATCTTCAACTAAAGAATTATCAAAAGAAAATGTACCATAAATACCACACATATCGATATTTTAGCTTATGTGCTGGTATAAAAATATAAATTATGATGCGTATGTATCAAATATAACTTTAAGTTCTTTTATGACATTCTTTAGTGCTTTTTGTAAAGGTTGATATTCTTTATTTAAAGAATTTTTTGATAACGTATTAATAATTGCGTTTGGTAGTTCATTTAAAGAATTAATACCAGTACCAAAACCCATTTTTGTATAAGGAGTATCGTTTGTAAATATAGAACAATCGACATTTATAAGTGGTTTTTTAGCAATAATCGCTTGCATGCCGATGGTGGATGCAACCTGTATAATCAAATCAGGAACATGAACCATTGTATTAAAATCTATATCTAGGCATGATTTAAAGATTCTTTTGCCAGTTGTAACTTCTTGATTTTGACTAGGGTGTCTTCTAAGTATCAGATTGATATTTGGGTTAACATCTACAAAGTTTCTAAGCACCTCTTCTATTTTATTTGGTAAGTTTTCATCACCTGATTCGTTTGTAAATGGATGTATTTTAGGTTCTGGTGATGAAGCATAAAGAATATTCTTATTTGGTCCTGAAAGCCCATTATCAATTTTAAATTTTTTTGCCTTTAAGATATTCTCATTATCATTTATTGAATCAAATGCTGGATTACCAGTAACCTTGATGTGTTCTGCGTTTCTGCCCCTTGAAACTAGCATATTTTTAACTCTATCATCAATAACAAAAAGATAGTCAGCGAAATTATTATTTTTTAGCCATTCACTTTCAGGTATAACTAATAAGTCACATATGCATATAGACTTAATGTTCTCTAATCTTGCTGCATTAATTGCAGCTTTTTCTGATCTTGGGGAGTTAGTAGTGATTAAAAAATTTGGTTTTAAATCTTTTAGTAAGTCTCTCATAGTATTGATAGGATAAAAATTTTGTCTTCCGCCTTTTTCCCATAGCTTGCTGGATTCTATCTCTCCATATTGCTTACCTAAATCAAAAAAATTTACTCCTAAATATGAGATTGTTTCATTCTCCTCAACAAAATTATTTTGCTTTATAGCTCTCATCATTTTTTTACCTTGACTGATAACATCAAGATTTTTTGCAATGGGGAGATTTTTATATGAAAAATATGGAACCGAAGATTTTTTTAAAATATCTATTGCAGTTGTTAATGCAAAGATTTGAACAGAATAACCCTCTTTGATTAATTTTTCTGCAATAGGGAGAACCATTTTTACATGGCCGCCCCCATAAGTAACAAATAAAAAATCAATTTGTTGATCAGCCGGATAACTTTGCATGATTAGATTTGAGGGCATAAAGCATAAATAAATTTTTATAACGATAGAAATTTCTTAATAATATCGAGTCCAGCCTGACCACTTTTTTCTGGATGAAATTGAAAACCAATGATATTTTCTTTTTGTATTGCTGCTGTTATCTCTATTTCATCATAATTATATGTTGCTATTGTCTCTAAGGGATTTTTAGTTTTAACATGATATGAATGAACTAAGTAAACATAGCTATCAAACGAAAAATCATTAAGTATTAAGTTTTGATTTTGATTTTGATTTTGATTATCTTTATTTTTATTTAATTTAGCCCAACCAATATGGGGTATTTTTAATTCTTTAGTATTATTATATTTTTGCTCAATGATTGGTATTACTTGGCCTTCTATAAAATCTAACCCTGCATGATTTCCAAACTCTTTACTTGATGATACCAGCATCTGCATCCCTAAACATATTCCTAAAAATGGAGTGCCTCTTTTTATACACTCTTGAAGAGGTTCTATTAGCTCTCTTTCTTCAAGGCCTTTCATGCCATCTTTAAATGCTCCAACACCTGGGAGAATAACACGATCAGCATCTTTAATTTCATGAGGATCATTTGAAAGCTTTATGTTCTTATCTCCACAATGTTCAAAAGAACGCTGAACACTAAAAACATTTCCAATGCCATAATCAACAATAATTGTCATCTTGATATTATATTACTCTGACTGGAATATTTGAATTTTTAGCAAACTCTCTAATTGAATCTATAGATGTTCTTTCATAATGAAGTCCATCAGCAACTGCAATTCCGTCAGCACCAGCATCTGATGCAGCCTTGATATGATTTAACTCGCCAAAACCACCACTTGCTATAACTGGAACATTTATACTTGAAGTAACTAATGATATCAATTCTTTATCATAACCCTTTTTTGTACCTTCCATGTCAATCGAAGTTATTAAGACCTCACCTGCACCCAAATCAACCCCTTGTTTAACCCAGTCTTCAACACTCAACCCACTATGTTCTCTTCCACATTCTGTATAAACTTCCCAAGTTTTTTCGTCTTGTTTTTTAGCTTCAATTGAAAGGACCATACATTGTGATCCAAACCTGTTAGCTATTTTAGATATTAATTCCGGCCTATTAACTGCTGCAGTATTTATAGCGACCTTATCAGCCCCAGATTTTAGAAGTTTTTCCACATCATCAATACTCCTAATTCCACCGCCAACAGTAAGAGGAACAAATATATCATTTGCAGCTTTTTTAACAATTTCTGTTAAATTACTTCGTCCATAAAGACTAGCGACTATATCAATATAGAGGAGTTCATCAGCTCCTTGATCATAATATTTTCTTGCATATTCTTGAGGATCCCCTATTACTCTTAAGCCTTCTAAATGAATACCTTTAATAAGGTTTGGACCTTTTATATCAAGGCGTGCAATTAGTCTTTTGTTAATCATCCGAGACTTGATGCCTCAATACCCAATTACCCTCATTGCTATCATTATTTATTTCATATTTCCATATATGGGGTGACCTAAAAGAATCACATAAATTATCATAATAATCTCTATTAAAAATAGGCTCTTCAAACATTTTTGATGCAGTCGGAAATTCATCAGGAGGCAAACTCAAATATTTAAAAATCTCTTCAGAAAATCTATCAGGGAATTCACCATCAAATTTATTTACAAGTGCTACTCCCTCTTCTCTAGTGATGTCTCCACTTCTAATTTCTTGTGCTGCATCATAAGTAGCTCTCCCAATTCCAAATTTGGTAAAATATGTATGAAAATGGAAGTCATCAATCCTGTCATCAATACTATTATATTTACTATATGTTCCAGGAGTTCTCTCAGGTGAAGCTGTAAAACCACCATTTTCAATTGCGTAATAGTAGCAACTTTGGGGATGCCATTTTAAATAATAGCCAAGATAATGGACTTCAACTTTTTCTTGTTTTATTAAATCAGGATCAACTGGCATGTACTGATAGAGATCGCCATTAGTTATTCCAAAATGATCATTTAAATCTTGTAGTGAAGTGCCAGCAATATTTATCTTTGATTTGTCTGAAGAAGAAAAATATGAGAAGTCTCTTTCAGCAGTTGATGTATCTGCAACAGGATTGCCATACTCAGCCTCATCCTCTCCATAAAATACGAGTGGTATTTTGTGCATGGCGGCAAGTCTGGGTCCTAAATACTTTTGGCCCATCATAAAAGGTTGAAAAGGATGGAAAAGATTTTCAACAGCCAATCGAGTTAGCAATCTCTCAGTTTTACCATTTGGCGTGCATAGGTAATTATCAAAACCAGCATGTATCCACGATTGAAAATTCTTCCATCCCCAATCCGTATATATGTTTGGGGCCCAAGTTACAGTTAGGGGGTTCATATTATATTTATATTTTAAAATATGAGATTGATAAAAACTGTCCTTGCCACCAGAGCCGGGAACCAAACAATCGTAGCTCCCATCTTTGCTTCTATGCTTATTGCATAGATCAATCAATTCTTTCTCTCTAGCAACCCAATCTATTGCACCTGTCTTTGAATCTTTGACCAAACAAGCGTCACAGACATCATTTGCATTGAAATTTATAGTCTCTTTTTTTGTTTCTTTTGTGTGTTCAAATTCTACAGCTGAGTTTGGTCTTTGATTTGAAATTATGCACTTTGAACAAAACTTTATGTCTGAAGGTAATCCAAATTTTGTATCATTTGTACTTTCAACAGTGTAATCTTCGATGTTTATATCTCTTCTTTTAGGGAATCTTTTCATAAAAACCTCTTAAATTTATCTAGATCTTCTAAATTATCGATATCCACAGATTTAGCATTTGGCATTATATACCCTATAGTTTCATCAGACACTAGTTTTTTAATTTTATTTAGCTCTTCAACTTCAATTACATATATAGCTCCATTTAAGATATATATATCTGGTAAATCTTGTCGGCGAAGGTACTGATTATCTGATTTCATTATGTTCTCAAGCTTTAAATTTTTTTCATTGATCTTATACATCCAATACGGTGATTTTTTAGCTAAAGTTACCGAAGCGCATGATTTAGATTTTGTTTCTAACATAAGTTCAATAGCTTTATCAATATCTTCTGCGCCTCTTAGAGGTGATGTTGGTTGCAATAAAGTAACGTAATCAAAGTTTTTTAATTTTTTTATGGCATGAATTACTACATCGACAGAGGGTGCTTCATCGTGGGCTAGTTTTTTTGGTCTCTTGAATGGAGCATCACAGCCAAGGCTTTTTGCTACAGAAATTATATCTTCATCATCTGATGAGACTATTGTTCTTGTTATATAATTTGAATTATGGGCAGCTGTGATGGTCCATGATATGAGAGGTTTATCATTTACTTTGATGATATTCTTTTTCTTGATTCCTTTTGAGCCACCCCTGGCAGGTATTATTGCTAATATTCTTGGTTTTTTTTGCATTAACTATTGTCTTTGTTTGCTATTATTAAATCCTCTGGTCTGCCAACGTCTATCCAAGATTCATGCATTGGAAATGCAACAGATGATCTGCCTGAAGATTTAACTCTTTGAAAAAGGTTTGGCATATCACAAACTTCATCTTTGTTAAGTAGACTTAAGCAATATGGATCTAAAACATATACTCCAGCATTAATATTTGACTTGTAAACAGGTTTTTCTTCAAAAGATTCAATATTAATACCATTTGTATTTACAACACCAAAAGGATTTTGCCATTCATGAAGACGAACTGCCATTGTTGCTGTAGAGTCCCTCTTGAGATGGAAATCAAGAATATCACCATACCTGATATCTGTCATTACATCTCCATTGGTAACAACAAAAGGTAAAGATGGTAAGGGATTTATTATTGATAATGCTCCAGCTGTTCCGAGAGGGCTGTCTTCCTTTATATAGCTTATGTTAATTCCTAATTTAGAACCATCACTGAAGTAATCCTTTATTACTTCCGAAAGATAGTAAACAGATATTATAAAATTTGTGAATCCCTCACTCATAGCTTTTCTTATAATGTGTTCTAACATTGGTTTTTCATCAACAAGTAGCATGGGCTTCGGACACTTATCAGTATATGGAGCTAATCGCTTTCCAAAACCTCCAGCCATAATTACCATAGTATTATCTATCTTCTTAATTGGGGCGATTTGATCAAGTGTATGGATTCCAAGCAATTCATTTCTATTATTTACTATTGGCAGATGTCTTATTAAATTAAGTTTCATAAGCTCAATAGCAGTAATATTTAACATATCCTCATTGACTATCATTGGCCTTGTAACCATTATGTCATCCACTATTGATTGAACATTATGACCATCTAAAAGACTTCTTCTTATATCTCCATCAGTAATAACCCCAAGCAATTCATTTTTTGAATTAGTTATTAGACATATCTGCATGCCGGTCTTTTCTAAATTCAATATGGCATCACTTACAGTTGAGCCTGAAGATATTATGCAATCTTTCCAATTTAAAATAGTTTTCTCTGTCATTTCAATTTAACCTGTATATTTTTCTTTATCTTTTAGGTCTTTTCTTAAAGTAACTCCAGCACCCAGAATTGATGAGTTGCCGATAGATATGTTTTCGATTATAACAGCACCTGATCCAACATAAGAATTATCACCTGCTGATATGCCTCCACATAAGGTAGCTGATGGTGCAATGTGAACAAAATTTCCAATTAGGCAATCATGGTCGACTGAAGCATTTGTATTAATTACAGAGTGACTTCCGACTATTACACCTGGTTGAATCACCGCGCCTGCCATAATCTGAGCACCTTGGCTAATTTTTACATCATCAGCAATTATTGCTGAGGGGTGAATTAATGACAAAAAGCTATAACCAAAATCAGAGAATTTTTTTGAGATTTCTTCTCTATAATTATTTTTTAATGATGGTCCAATTGCATTAACCAAAATTATGTCTTTTTTGTCATATTCAAGTATTGCAGAGTCATCTCCTAAAAGCTTAACGCCATCTATTGAAATTTTATTATTATTTAGGTTGGTAACTCCAATAATTTCAACTTTATTCTTACATAAGATTTCAAGACATACAGAAGCATGGCCGCCAGCTCCAATCATAATTATTTTTTTGCTATTCAATAAGGTCTCCTTTTTTAAAATCTCTTTCAGATTTTTTTCCAAGCAAATCCCAATATGTATATGGAGACAGACCAGTTCCAGGTCTTTTAATGGCTATATTTTCTTTAGTAAATATCTCTCCCTTTGAAATTTTAGAGTTAGCAATTAAACTTTTTCGTATAGTTTTTAGATTTAATTTTTCAGATTTAGACGGTCTTTTGCGCCCATTTCCAAGGGCTTCCTCAATGTTTCTTATATGTTTTATCATTTCTTTCAATTCCATGGAATTAAGTGAAGATAAGTGATCTGGTCCTGTCATATTTTTATCTATCGTAAAATGTTTTTCAATTATACGCGCCCCTTTTGCAACTGCAGCCACAGCAACTATTATCCCTGATGAGTGATCAGAATATCCAATAGGTAAATTAAATTCAGTGCTTATATTATCAAGAGCATTTAAATTAATTTCATCGAATGGGGCTGGATATTCTGATGTGCAATGAAGGATAGTGACTTTATCTTTGAGCAGCTGCTGTCCATCGTCTGAGTTATATGCATTAGAAAATTCCTCATAAGACGGCATTACTTTAATATCATTATTAATATAACCAAAAGCTATTACGCCAAGTGCATCTTTTATTTCATCTAATGTAGCCATTCCAGTAGATAATATTAAATCTAAATGAGTATTAGCATGCGCAAGAATTAATGGAGCATTTGTAATTTCACCAGAGGGTATTTTAAGTTTTCTTATACCTAATTCTTTATAAAGAAAATTAAGGCTAGCGTGGTCAAATGCTGTTGAAAGAAAGTCTATATTATTTTTTTCACAATATTCTTTAAGTTCGAAATGAGATTGATGACTAAGTTCTAACTTCTTGAGCATTTCATATTGCGATTCTTGTTTGCTTGTTGTTTGTAATTGATACCTTGCTTTTTCAGAGTCTTTAGTTACTAGAGCGTCAGCATTAAATGTTTGGAATTTAACCGCATCTGCACCACTATCAATAGCAATATCAATTAATTTAAAAGCATTTTCAATAGAGCCGTTATGATTTACACCTGCCTCAGCAATTATATATACAGACATCAACTTATCTCTTTTATCAAAATAAATGCTTCAGCAGCTTTGCAGCGCGACTGAACTCCTCTTATTGAAGATAGCGCAATAATTGCCTCTGTACTTCTTGGGAAAGGAAATTCACCCATTTCAGATTCATAGATATTCATAATTTCTATTTTTTTTTCAATATAATCTTCAATGTTTACAAAAACATTGGGTTTAAAAGGGTCTTTCATTGGGTTGCTAAAATCTGTTTCAGAAATAGTCTCAAAAGACAGCAACTTCCTAACTGAGGGACATCTAAAGGATTTTGTAGCAGAAAAAACAGAATCAAAAACAACTTTATGATCTGAATGAGCGTCATCTCTAAAAACTGTATATACAACTTCTGCATTTAACGAATTAAACAAATCACCAAACTTATTTATAATCTCATTTCTAGGAATCTGATCTAGCTTTGAGGTTGGGTAATCTAATTTATGTATGCTTTTAAATCCAAATAATTTGGAAACTTCTTTAATTTCATCTGATCTCTTTTTGATCTGTTCTTCACTAAATGATTTACTATCCATGCTAGAGACAATTAACCAATGAACCTCATCGCCATTATCAACATGTTTTAAAATGGTTCCTCCACATCCAAGAACCTCATCATCCGGATGAGGGGCAACAACTACAATACTGCTCATAAATAATCACCAACCTTTATATGTTTTATTGGTCCATCATTATATATCCATAAAGCGGTATTACCGCCACATTTTATTAAAAAGGAATTCTCTGAACTATTTATATCCAATACTTTACCTGGTTCTATATTATTTTTTTGTTTTCCTTTGAAGACCTTGCTTTCAAAAACATTTATGTATTCGTCTCTAAATTTGTAGTGAGCTCCTGGGTAGGGTTTGTAAAGTGCTCTGATTAAATTATTTATATCATGGGCTGTCATTCTCCAATCTATTTGGCCGTCAGGAAAAGATCGTTTTCGCCATACATTTGATTTTGTATGATCTTGCTTTGTCCTTTTAACAGAATTCTTAGAAAAATTGATTGCGGTCGTTTGTATCTGTATTTTTAATTTACTAAGTATTTTTTTGTATAAAGTTAATGCATTATCATTTTTCGCAATTTTTATATCTATTTGATCTATTATTGGCCCAGTATCAGCGCCCTCTTCCATGACAAACAATGTGGATGATGTGTTTTCAAGACCAAGGCATAAACTCCATATTATTGGATGTCTGCCTCTGTTCTTCGGTAAAGAAGCTGGATGAAAGCCAATAACACCATGCTTACAAAGTTTTAAGAACTCGCTGCTTAGTAAATAACTCCACCCGATACAATAAATTATATCTGGGTCATATTTCTTCATGAATTTAAGACTTTCTTTTTTATTTTTCGAATCTTCATAGTGAATAGGTATTTTGCTATTTGAACAAATGCTTCCAAGATCTACGAAATCACTATTAAAATCTGATTTTTTTTTAGTAATAACTGCGACTACTTCATAGTCAATATTGTTTTCTAATAGGGTTTCTAAAGCAACTTGACTTGATAAGACACAACCAATAAACCCTATCTTCATTTAATTATTTTAAATTATGAAATTTCTTGATTAAAATATTTTCTAATTTAATATTCCTCAGTGATTGAATTATTTTTTTTGACGCTTTACCGTCTCCATAGGGATTGTTTGATTTCTTGCATTTTTCATTAAAAGATTTAGATAAGCCTTTTTTAATTGCTTTTTTTATTGAATTAATACTACTTTGACAGCTAATAACTGTCTCTCCCTTTATTCTTCCAGACTGTCTATCACCAATGTCAATTGTAGGTATCTTTAAGCTTGGTGCCTCTATAATACCACTAGATGAATTTCCAATAACTAAGCTTGAATGTTTCAATAGACTTAAATAATTTAATTGGCCTAGTGATTGAAATAAATGAACACGATCAGAATTTTTATCTCGATATTTTTCGAGTATTTCAATCAATACCCGGCTATTAGTATCAGCATTTGGATATGAGATAATTACCTGATAGTCCTTAAATGCATCTAATGCGCTAATTAAATTCTTTAGTTCTTTTTCGCCATCATTTTCGGTTAATGTTACGGGATGGTATGTGGACATAAAATATGGATTATCAAATGAAATATTGAATTTTTTACTTAGATCTTTTTTATTTAGAAGCTTCAATTTTTTTATGTTATCAATTCCTGGAGCACCATAATTAAAAATATTTTTAGGACTTTCTCCTAATTGAATAATTCTATTTTTGTAGTCTTCGGTTGCCGCAAAATGAAAATGTGACATTTTTGTTATAGAGTGTCTTATTGCTTCATCAATTAAACCTTCAGTAATCTCACCTCCGTGAATATGAGCAATCGGAATTCTTGCAATCATTGCAGCTTGCGCAACCGCAAATGATTCATACCTATCCCCTAAGACTAATAATATATCTGGTCTGTCTCTTTCAAAAAACTCGCAGGCACTTATTAGAGCCAAACCCATTGATTTTGATATGCCTTCAGCGGTCTCAGAGGATAATAAAAATTCAAAAGAATGCGCAATTTTAAAGCCATCTCTTTTAATTTCGTTTACTGTATTACCAAACTCAGGAGATAGATGCATTCCCCCAACCATTAACTTAACATCTATATCTTTTGCATCATTTAGTCCTTTAATTATCCAATACAAGAGTCCATATTCTGCTCTGGTCCCGGTAAAAATAGCTATCTTACGTTTATGCATTTAATTTTTTGCCTCTTAAAAAGATCTATTATCATGCTTAAAAAGCAAAGATAGCAAATTTTTCTTGTTATATTTTGGAAAAGCTTACAACTTTTTTGAAATATATTCTGCAATTGCAAATGATGAGGTATATCCAGGACTATCAAAACCTTGAAAAAATAATAAGTTTTTATATCCATGCGCGTCTTGATCTAAGAGTGAAAAATCATAAAATTTATTTTCTAATCCAAGCTTGGGCCTTATTCCAGTATAGTCCTCACTTAGATCTTCAATATTTATTTCTGAATAATATTTCTTAATAGCTAAATAAAATTTATTCTTAAGATCTTTGTCATTAAATCCATAATCTATTTTTGTTATGACAGAAGTATCTGGACCAAACTTTCCAAATCCATCAATATCAAGAGTATAGTGTATTCCTAGTCCTAATTTACTCGGTATTGGATAGATAAGATGCCTAAAGGGAGGTTCTGGAGTATTTAATTTGTAATAATGCCCTTTAACATAAGATAACTGTCTAAATTCATTAAGATCTTTTAATTTATTTAATAGAAGTCCTGTTTCGTATGAATGAAGCCCTGTCGACAAAATTAAGTTTCTAGATTCTACTTCAAATCTTTCACCCAGTGTATTTAGGTTCGAGATGTGATTTACTTCGTCATAATTGTGTTTATAAAATATTGTATTAAGTGTTACTTGCCCCCCAGCTCTTTCAAAAAGATATTGTATTTTTTGTGTTAGCGAGGGTTGGTCTACAATTCCAGTTGATTTTACGAAAATTGCTGAAGTAATTTCACTTGAGAGATTTGGTTCTAATTCATGCAATTGATCTCTTTCAAGCATCTTTAGGTTTTCTGAAATACCATTTCTTATACCATTTTCATATATATTTCTTAAAGCCTCTTCTTCATTTCCATTTGCTACTATCAATTTGCCTGTTTTCTGATGAGGAATACTATTTTTTTTACAAAAATCATAAAGAAGCTCATTACCCCTTATGCAAAAATGTTTCTTCAAAGATTTCTCAGGATAATAGATTCCAGAGTGTATTACTCCAGAATTTCTAGACGATGTCTCTTCTGAGATATATGGATTTTTTTCTACCAAAAGCACTTTGTGGCCTTTTAGCTGGAGTTCAAGAGAGATTGTAAGTCCAATTACGCCTGATCCCACTACAACAGTATCAAAATAATAACTATCAGTCATTTACCTTATCTAAAATATCATTAATAGAATTAGAGATGTAATATAAGTCATCTTCTTGTAATGATGTTGAAGATGGCAAAGTTATAACTTTTTGGTAAATTTTATCTGATATTTTTATTGAAGACCTCGGGCTATCTTTATATGGAGGCTGTTTATGCATTGGCACCCAGAATGGCCTTAAAAAAATGTTTTGTTCATTTGCTTCGGAATACATTTTGTAAATTTGTTCTTTAGACAGGTTATCAGCAATAAAATAACTCAACCATCTTGATGAACTTTTATTAGTAGGGAAGTGTATTGCCTGTGAATCGATATTTTTTTTGTAATAATTGAAAATTGTTTTTTTTGAGTCTACAAATTCATCATATCTTTCAAGCTGGGCACATCCTATGGCTGCCTGTACATTTGTCATCCGATAATTAAATGCAGTTTTATCATGTATGTACTCATATCCATTTCTAGCAGTTGTGCTAATATTTTTTATATCATTATAAAAATCTTCATTATTTGTTAGAACCGCCCCTCCTCCTCCACAAGTAAAAGTTTTATTACCATTAAATGATATTGTTGCCGCGTATACATTTAACTTTCCGATTTTGTCTCCATCATCATCAGTTCCTAATGCACCAGCTGCATCTATAATTATTGGTATTCCAATCTTATTATTAAAGTGGTCTATTTCATTACTTGAAATACAGTTTCCAAGTGCCATTACTGGAATAACGCATTTTAGTTCTTGTTGTGTATCTTTTTTTATCCACTTTCCTTGAACGTATCTACATGTTTTTAGAATCTCATTCACCAATTCTTCTAAATTAATATTTAAATCATCTTTTTTTATATCAAATAACCATGGATGTGCTTGATTATGTGAAACTGAATTGGCGGTTGCAATGAATGTATAATCAGGAATTATTACTAAATCATTGTTGCTAACACCTAAACAATATTGTGCAAGTGATAGTGCAGAAGTTCCAGATGAAACTGCTGAAGCAAAATGAAAACCGCTGTATTTAACAAGGTATTCTTCAAACTTATTTACAAAAGGGCCAACTGAAGAAACAAATTCAGTATCAATACATTCATTTAGATATTTTCTTTCTAAATTTGATATATTGGGGATTGCTATTGGGTAGCTTCTTTTATTCTTCAATTAAATAATTTCCATAAAAGTTCTTATTAGATTTGTAATCTAAAAAAACACCTTTATTCAAATATTCGATTATTTCTTTAATTCCATCTTCAACAGAAAGTGATGGTATAAATTCTAATTTATTTTTTACCTTTGAAAAATCTACAATATAGTTTCTTGGATCATTCCCACCAGTAACATAATTGACATTAAGTTCAGGTAATTGTTTTTTGATTAAATCTACTATGTTTCTTTTTGTATAGTTATTTTCATCCCCTCCAGCATTGAAGATTTCTCGATCAGTAATCTCTTTTGAGCTTGTAATAACTTTTTGAATCAAGTTTGCAAAATCAATTACGTGACAATAAGGCCTCCATGTATCAGGATCATATATCTCTAGACTTTTCTTTGTAAATGCATCATAAACGAATTCATTTACTGAAAGGTCAAATCTCATTCTTGGAGATACCCCAAAAGCAGTGGCAAACCTTAGAATGGTATATGAATAGTCATATTTATCTGAATTTTCTTTTAAATAATTTTCATTATTAACTTTATCTTCTGCATAAAGTGATAAGGGGGATAATGTAAATTCCTCGTTGGCTTTTTCACCATCCTGAATTAATCCATAATTAGAGCAAGTTGATATAAAAACAAGTTTACTTAGATTACAACCTGCGAGATCATCAAAAACATTTTGTAACGCATGATTATTAATTTCTTTCGATAGCTCTGGATATTTTTTTGTAATTGGGTCTCCGACCAGACCAGCTAAGACTATTACATCAGTAATTCCATTTTCTGTAATTAAATCCTTGTTAATACCTTTTCTAATGTCATGGTTAATAAATGTAATATTAGATTCATAAAATGTTGAATGTAGACCTAATTGATGTTCGTATATCAGATTATCTAAAATTACTATAGTCATGCCTCTCTTTGCAAGTTGCTTCGCAATAACCAAGCCTATATATCCAGCACCTCCTAAAAGAAGAATAACTTTGTCGTCTTTAATATCTTGAGTTTGCTCTATGCTCATAGTTATAAAATTAATTTTTATAATTATAGTTTAAATACAATTCAGAAACTACAATCTGTGGAGGCTGAAGCCGGAATCGAACCGGCGTAAACGGCTTTGCAGGCCGCTGCATAACCACTCTGCCATCCAGCCATATAAATGTTATTATTGTATATGTCCAAGCAATAAATGTGGAAATTAATTTTTAAAAGTATTTAACGTGTACAGATATCCTGAATACAAGGTTATTAAAACAGACATGATCATAAATATATCTGCGATTGGAATTAGCAACATTTTATTAAAAGCTAAAGCAAAAAGATAAGCAGAGATAGTAAATATTTGAATTGAAGTTTTGACTTTTGCAATGAAAATTACTTTTGTGGCATTTGTATTACTATTTCTTGCATTATAGTCTCTTAGCGCACTCACCCAGATCTCTCTTGTAATAATTAACGCACCCGCAAAACCAATTAAATAACTTGATAAATTTAGTGCAAGTCCAAAGAAAAGAAAAATAATTAATACCTTGTCTGCTATTGGATCAAGAATTTCACCTATTTGTGAAGACGCATTTAACTTTCTTGCTAAAAAACCATCTAAATAGTCAGTCAATCCAGCAATAACAAATAACACGAAGGCTAGCAGATAAAAATTATTAAACATTAATAGAATAAAAATAACCATTCCACTCAAAATTCTTGATAATGTAATAATGTTAATCAAAATCTTAATCATTTAAGTTTATCTAAAATTAATTTACCTATCTTCTCATTTATACCATCAACAGTCATTAAATCATCTATTGAAGCTGATCTAATATTTTTGATGCTTTTAAATTTCTTTAGGAGTCTTCGTTTTAAAATATTACCTATCCCTTTAATATTATCTAATTCTGATTTGGTAATTTTACCTCTCTTCTTCTTTCTTTGAGCTTGAAGTGCAAATCTGTGAGACTCGTCACGTATCTCTTGAAGGAGCAAATATGCTTTAGAATATTTATCTAGCTCAAGTATTCCATTTTTACATATGATTGTTTCAGTTGCTCTTATTCTTTTTGAGCCTTTTACTATAGAAATAACTTCAATATTATTATGTTTTGATTTTTCTAAAATCCTGTTTGAAAACTTCAGTTGAGTTTTTCCTCCATCAATCAGAATCAAATCAGGTTTTATTTTTGGGTCATCATAATATTTCAATCTTCTTTCTAGAACATTCTCCAATGAGCCTATATCATTGCCTGATAAATCCTTGGGTATGTTAAATAATCTATAATTTTTTTTTAATGGTCCAGTTTTTGAAAAAACAACACACGAAGCAACTGCATTTTCACCAGAAATATGACTTACGTCATACCCTTCAATTTTTTTTACATCGTTTATACCTAAGTAATTACTTAACTCATTCATTGCGAATGTATATTTGTCCTCTTTGCTTGTATGATTTTTTATTACTTGCATTGCATTCAATTTACATAAATTGAATATAGGCCTAATAGACTTAGTTGCTGTATGTATTATTTTAACTCGCTTTTGATGTCTTGCCTGAAACATATCTTCAAGAATTTTTTTGTTCTCTAACATTAACGCACAAAGTATTTTTTTTGGAATATCTTGCTGATCATCGTAAAAATTAAATATTGCGCTTTGATAAACATCATCAAGCGAACTGTAATGAGCTTGCTTAATCAAATGGGTCTTCGTTCCTCTGATCTTTCCGTTTCTTACAATAACTATTGAAACTCCAAGATAGCTCAGGTCAGAACTCACTGAAAAAATATCAATATCATTTGCTAAGGTAACGACTGATTGCTCTTCTTTTAAGAGATTTAGTCTATTAAGGCGATCTCTTATTTCTGCTGCTTTTTCAAACTCAAGTTTTGACACTGCCTTTTGTATATCAGCTGTTAGTCTTTTAATAGTCTTTGTATCTGAAGACGAAAGATATGACTTGGCGCTAGCAATATCTTCAAAATAGTCAACTTTATTTATCTTCTGAACACATGGGGCTGAACATCTTTTCATTTGAAATTCAATACAGGGCCTGCTCCTACTTGCAAAAGTATTATCACTACAATTTCTTACTTTAAAAATTTTTTGTATTTCTCGAATTGCTTTTTTCACAGCTTCAGAACTAACAAATGGTCCAAAATACTTTTTATCAATACCCTTTTTTGTTCTCTTAGAATAAACACCGGGAAATTCATGATCTAATGAGAAATATATATATGGGTATGTTTTATCATCTCTTAATAAAATATTAAATTTGGGTTTATTTTCTTTAATTAGAACCTGTTCTAGCAAAAGAGCCTCGACTTCATTTTTAGTAGTGAAAGTCTCTATATGGTCTGTTAAGAATTTTATTTGAAGAGTTTTCCTATCTTTAAATGAATCACCAAAATAAGAAGAAACTCTTTTTTTTAGATTTTTTGCTTTACCAATATAAATAATTTCTTGTTTATTGAAAAATTTATATACTCCAGGAGTATTTGGGACTCTTTTGATATCAACTTTCATATTAAAAAATTATTTGATCTAATTCAAACATATATAAAATGTGGTGCTAAATAAATTAGATCTTTTCAATTATGGCTATCTTTTGAGGTTGTCGTATATGAAGAGCATTATAAATTTGCCTTTCTCCTACGCGATCAAACTCCGTCCAACTTCTCATAACATCATTTTGATTTGGTTTTATATCTACGCTTATCTTAAAAGGTTTAGTTTCAATTAACTTAGCTGAATTCTTTTCACAAACAAGCGAAAGCGATTTTTCGCTAATCACATTCCATCCACTCTCAAGTTCATTGACATTATATGAATCAGATGACTTTGAGTATTTTATAAAAACATCTATTTCATATTCACTTATCATATTATGCATAACTATCTTTCCTTTTGGATTAAGCCATGAAATTGCATTAGAAATTGCATCCTCATAATTATCAAAGATACATAAAACACCCAACATTGTAATTATGTCAAATTTTTGATTTACAGAATCTCTGTTTAATAAATCTCCATAACAAAAATCAATATTAGAAAAATTTTCTTTAGCCCTATCCAGTAATGAATTAACATATTCTATTCCAGTTATTTTTGCTTCAGGGAATCTTGATTTAAGATACGCTGGAAATGCTCCAACTGCACAGCCAATATCAGCTATAGATCCAGAGAATTTGCTGTCAATTTCATTTGCAACTGCAATAAAAGAATCTTTTACATTTGATGTATCTTCGTTTAAATATAATTTATCGTGCTCTCTTTTCATGTTTAACCTATAATCAATTCAGAACATTTAGGTGCAATTATGTAAACTGTATTTTTAATTTTCCTATGTTTTCAATGCCTGCTTCTAGTATATCATTCTTCTTAACCTTCCCTACACCAGAAGGAGTTCCAGTAAATATTGCATCTCCAGGATAAAGTGTTACGTTTTGAGATAGATTGGCAATTATTTTTTCAATTGGCCAAATCATTTTTGAAATATCACTTTGCTGTTTAACTTTTCCATTTTGTTTAAGTTCAATCTTGCCCTTATTGATTGTATTGTTTAATAACTTAATTTTTGAAACTGGTCCTGAATTGTCAAAACCCTTGCTCAAATCCCATGGCTGTCTTTTAGCTTTTGCTTGCATTTGAAGATCTCGTTTAGTCAAATCAATGCCAACAGAATAACCAAGAATATATTTATATGCTTCGTCTGCTTTTATAGATCTACATTCTTTTTTGAGATATACAACTAACTCAACCTCATATTCAAGATTATTTGTTTTGTCAGGATATTCCAATTTTTTTTCTTGAGTAATTGACTGCTGAAGTTTTGTGAAATAAAAAGGTGGTTCATTATGGTCACTATCATTCATCTCTAAAACATGATCAAAATAATTTTTACCAACACAATATATTTTTCCTAGTGGCATTAGTCGTTCATCATCTAAGATTTTGAGAAATTTTTGTTTATTTTTAAAAATATAGTTATCTTTAAGCATAAGTTGCATTATTATTTATCTAATTCTTCTTACTTAAGTACTTTTTAGTATAAAACTTACCTGCATTTACACCAAATTGATCAAAGGGATTAATTTTTAGCATAGTTGCTGTAATAAATGTTCTGTGTTCCCATGTGGCTATAAGGTAGCCTATTGAAAATGGATCTATTTTATTAAGTAAAAATAGATTTACAGGGACATTTGCATTAATTTTTTCTTTTTCCTTTAGGTCTTTTGTGCCATGTGCTAATAGTTTTGATTGAACTCTTGATTGTGCATAGGATAGACTTTTTGGATCTTCCTTGCTTGAAATAATATCTGCACAAATATCTCCTGTACCTTGATGAAGTAATTGAAAATATGAATGTTGTGCCACTGGTCCATAGCCTCCAAAAATGGCTTGACCGGTTTTTGCATATTCAGACATAGAGTCTCTATGTTTGCCAAGGGACTCCATTTCTAATTGTTGAACATAATTTGGGAATGAACGAAGCGACCAGATGTAAGAAAGTACAACTCTGATAGTTTTATTCTTATTATTATGTAGCCATATATCAGAAAAAGATAATTGTTTTATGAATCTAAGATATTCTTCATTATTTATCAGCTCTTCATCGGCGCAGTGCCCCCCTTTAACAAATAGATCATATGAATTTTTTTCAAGTAATGGTATTTGGGCTATTGGAGACCATATTGAGTATCTTCCACCTATTTCTTTGTCAAAACTAACTATATTCTTGTTATTAAATCCATATTTCTTTGCTTCTTTCACGTTAGAAGTTATTAAAATAAAATTATTAAGATTAGGTGACCAATCTATAGCACTTTTTAACATCTGTATGGTTTCATCTGTTGTAAATGATTTTGACGAAATAATAAAAATTGTCATCATGGGATCTAACCCAGAAGTCTTATAGATAAACTCGTTCATATCAGAGCCAGTTAAAAATTGAAAGTTATATTCATTTCTTGATTTTGGTGATTTTATACTTTCTAGTAATAATTTTGGTCCTTCATATGAACCCCCAATTCCAATTGTTAAGATATTTATTTTTCCATTTTTATGCCTTTTTCTTATACCTTGGATATGCTCATACAAGATATTATTTGATAGAGGTCCTTCTTTTCTATATCTAGGATGCCATGCGGCTTGATTTTCTGTTTTATTAACCACCTCGCCGTTAATTAAATCTTCTATTTTTGAGTTGAGGCCTAAATTTACTGCTTTTTTATTAAATTTTTGGAATAATTCATGATTAAATTCATCAATATAAGACTCAAAATTCAAAATATTATTTTTAAAAGTATAATTTTGAGAATCTTTGTTGTTCACTTTATGCTTGAATGAATTTTATTAAGAGTCTCACTTATATCATCTGAGGCTGTAATTGGTCTACCAATAACAATATAGTCAGCTCCCAAATCAATCGCTTCTTTTGGTGTCATCACTCTTTTTTGATCATCATTTGAATCATATAATCTAATGCCTGGGGTTATAGATAATAATGATT
>MDSV01061659.1_pt1 | contig 27401 bp, 28 predicted proteins | sample 810851 | NCBI WGS metagenome assembly MDSV01 (sample SAMN05326640, study PRJNA326480) | marine metagenome | isolation source: seawater | place: Atlantic Ocean: North East | collected 2012 | reverse complement strand
GGTCCATCTCACAGTAATTCAAGCAGGGTTGAAAGATTAATTGAGTATGAAATTAAAAACGGAAAAGTTTCATTAACAAAATCAGCGCCCATAGAAATTGAACTTGAAGGTGAAAAAACATCCAGAAAATGGGAAGCTTTAGCTAGATATGGCAATGAAGGTTTTCTTGTAGCTACAGATAAATATCCCAAACCATATACACTGCTAGCTTTTCTGCCAAATAAATAATTTTAAAAATAACTACCTATTTTGATTTCCCTTGGCTAGCAACTGATTTTATCTTAGCATTAATCTCATCTTGGTTACCTAAATAATAGCTCCTTACAGGATTAAGATCCTCATCTAGTTCATATACCAAAGGTGTTCCTGTTGGAATATTTAAACTTAAAATCTCATCGTCTGAAATATTATCTAAATGTTTCACTAAAGCTCTAAGTGAATTTCCATGAGCTACTATTAAAACGTTTTTACCATTTTTTACATTTGGACTAATTGTTTTTTCCCAATAAGGTAAAAAACGTTCAACAGTATCTTTTAAACACTCACTGGAAGGTAAAATTTCACTACCAAGATCTTTATATTTTTTATCAAACTTAGGGTGTCTTTCATCATTTTGATCTAGTTCAGGAGGTCTAATATCATAGCTTCTCCTCCAAATCAGTACTTGCTCATCTCCATATTTTTTTGCTGTTTCAGCTTTATCTAAGCCCTGTAAATCTCCATAATGACGCTCATTTAATCTCCAATCGTGGAATATTTCAGGTTCATATTCATCCATATTATCTAGGCATATTTTCATAGTATTAACCGATCTTTTAAGCACCGAGGTGTAAACTATGTCAACATTGAATTTTTCATTTTTAATTAGCTCCCCAGCATGTTTAGCTTCTTTTTCACCTTTTTCTGTTAATTCTACATCTTTCCATCCAGTAAATTTATTCTCAAGATTCCATTTGCTCTCGCCATGCCTTAATAATACTAATTTCATTATAAACCCTTTTTAATTATTGTTGTTTTTATTATCATCATTTGATTCTGAATTAAGTAAAAATTTATCTAATTCTAAACCAAGCCCAAACCCGAAACTAAACCATCCTGTAAAAATTTCCTCACTAGGCAAACCATAAAATTTTCCATATGTATTTAAGTAGATTGGTAAAGTTTTAAAATTATAACTAAGTCCAACACCTGTTGATAAACCAAACCCGCTATGGAAAGACCCCACGCTAAACTCAAAGCTTTTTCGGAGATTATTTCCTCCAAAGGATAAAAGACTGTTCAAATTGAATTCAGTACCAAAAAAATATGCGTGGCTACCAAAAGTTGGATCACTATTATCTTTCGGTTGAAAAGAATAATTTAAATAGGATAATAAAAATTTTATTTTTGAATTACCTATGTTTATGGAAAATGGCGTTCTAATTTTGATTGTATTAAATGGTTTAGGATCTAAAAAATACTCTGTAATTAATGTGTCAATATTTGAAGGATAATCTCTTGAAAAAACTAGATCAGATTTCGTAAAAATCTCTTTAACTAAATTAAAAAATATAGCCTCTTCATTAAGCTTATCTTTATATGGTCTAAGTAGATCGGGGTTAATATCTCCTACATTTGCCCCTAGCGAAATCCCTAAACTACCCCAACTAGCGATATCCCCAGTACCTAATTCATCAAATGCAACAATTGCTTGAGAATATAGTCCTAAATATATTCTGCTTGGAATGAAATGATATCCAAACGAACTGCTAAAAGACAAACCAAATCCAGAAGAGAGCATTCCTCCTCCAATCCTTAATGCTGCTTCTATGTTTTGAGGGATCCATTCAAAATTTTTATTTAAATCATATTGAGCAGCTGCAAATGCACCAATTCCATTTATAGATTCCGTAGAATCTTTAATCGGTATATCATATGAAACAACCTCCATCCCTAAACTATATTTCTTACCTCTGATAATCATGTTCGCTCTCGGGGCAAAGAAAAAACCATAAGTAGAATTTGCTAAATTCACATCTAAAGTTGCACTACCTACTAATGGGGCGCCATACCATACACTGGCTAACACAGGACTAATAAATGTAATTGTAGTGTCCTCTTTTATTTCAATATTTTCAAAAATTAGCACGGTATCAGGCATCCACTCAAATCTATATGAATATTTATCAGGATATGATAATTGTATTATTCTACTTGCGATTTCTTTACCATTTTTATCTAATCTTGTTATGATTGTCTCTTCCTTGGGTAATGAAACTTCAAACCTTGTTACACTTTCTAACTCATTATTTGAATCTTTAAAATGAATTTCTCTAAGCCATTCTCCATTTTCCATGAACAATATATGCCTTCCAACCAAAGTACTATCAGATCGAAAATAAGATGATTGTATTGTTTCCATTGCGAGAATAGAATCAGATCTTTGGGCATAATGAAATCTATAAAAGTAAAGTCTGATACCGTTATTATCAAAAATGTCATAACGCAAAGGCCTTCCATCTTTTTTACTTTTTACCTTTGCATACCAACCGGGCTTGACTTCACTAAGTTTATGAGAAAACAATAAGCTATCTAATCTTGTAATATCGCCTTTTTGATAAAACTTGACATTATATTCTGATCTTGTACCACTCCTGTTCCATTTAATATGCCAAGAATCAACTTTCTCATTATTTGAATTATATTTTACTACTGTTTTTATTTTGCCTCTAGCATTTCTAGACACTTCGAAATAAGGATTTGAAATAAAAAAATCGCGGCTATTTTTGAAATCTGCTTTACGTCTGTAAGGATTCCAATATCCATAATAAGTTTGTTTAGCTCCAGACTTTAGCTTTGATATTTTTTTTTCTTTAGTATCTTGAGTGTAAGCATAGTTGTTTATGAAAAAGGTGAAAAAAACAACTACCCCTCTTAAAAAATATTTTTTATCTAAACTACACACCCCAACTAATAAGCATTATTAGTAAGAAAAATAAACTGAATCCGACCCAACTTGCAGCAGTAATACTTTTTTGAAATGCTAATACGTCTTGATCCAAGTTTTGATAATTGAGTACTATTTCCTGCTCCTTTCCCTCCTCTACATACACATCTAAAATCCCCATCCTAAGTATGTTATCCATCATTTTCTCTTTAGGAGAACGAGGCTCAGGATTTAACGCAGGGTCTGTTGGGAAATAGCCAACTTGGTGCCAGCCAGGTAATACATCTACAGCAAAATCTAAAGGAGTTTTACCCACAAATTGATTATCTACATATATAGGAAGATTTTTAGTATCACATAAAATTCTGATACTCGACCGCTCTTTGGCCTCTTTCCAATTTGTCGGATGCCTCCAACGATCTTTCATCACATCAAATGTATCTGGAAGCTCCTCAACAATAAAAGACTTAACAAGCTCACCTTTCTCTTTTAGAACTTCATCTTTTGCACTATAATTTAAAATAACCAATAAGTTCTTATCTTTAGCATGCCGTATCAGTTGATAGGAATCAATTTTTTTACCCGTGTTAAAAATTATTTGAACGGACCCGCCTACATCAGCAGCTTCAACAGATAAAAGAGGATATTTATAATCATTACCTGAGAAAGTATTACTACCTAAGGAAACATTAAATAAACTCAGTGTAAAATAGTTATCTCTATCAATCCAACCAGACACATCATCTCTATCGATGATTTCATCAAAAATAATTGAGGCTTCTACTTTTTCTGACTCAGATATAATGTCAAAATGAACAACATTGGAAGAGAACTGACCAAAAAGTATATTAAAAGATAAAAGAATGTAAACCTTATAAACTCGAGACAGAGTCATAAAATATTCAAACATTTTAACCAGGCTCTTCTTGATCATTTAAAAATTTAAATGTTACTTTCTGAGTTCTACCTTTTGTTACATAAACATCTCTAAAGTCTGGGTTTGGAATACCTGATTTGTTAAACTTTTTTGCTCCAGGCACATCAATCCTTATTCTATGCCACCCTGCTGAAACAGGAAGCCTTTTTGTAAGCGGTGTTTTTCCGACTCTTCTTCCGTCAAGGTAAACATTTACATCAACCAAATCACAACCAATTTTTAAATAAGTTTTTCTATTATTAAGATTAGGTTCAATTGCATATGCTGCAAGATCCTCAGAGCTTTTTTTAATAACACGCCTTGGTTTGACTTTTTGTTTTTCTGGTACTTTCTTATCTGTTGAGATGATTTTATCTTTTTTAGAGGATGCATTCTTTCTTTTTGAAATCTGTTCTTCTATTCTTTTTATTTTGTCTTGAGAATTGTCATTTACGACCACAGTTTTAGGCTTATTGACAGATTTTATTGGATCTTTATTAAGAGATGTTTCTATCTCCTTAGCATTGCTAGACTTTTGACTATCAGGAGGCAACTTAGGACCATAGGCAGTATTTTCTTTTGATAAAGAATTATTTCCCGACCAATGTTTTTCCCATATATCTGCTTCATTTTTAATTTTTTTACTTCCTCTACCAGTAGAGTCAAGTTTGTCTTCCGTACTGTACCAATTATTGTACCATACAAAATATTTTTCTGGACCATATTTTTCTCGAGCATCAATAAATGAATCATAAAACGGTCTGCCTTTTAAATTTTGATCTCTAATTGAAAATATTTTATTATTATTATTTTCCTCTGAACTCTTGATATCTGCAATATTATCCACATCTAATTCATGCCAGAGATGTATAAGAAAAACTCTATTAGAGGGAGAATGAAAAATTTCAAAATCAGAAATATAATTCTCCATTAAGAACCCGATTTGTACAGACTGCTGATTTTGAATACCTTCAATTTCAAGTATTGGAGAGCTAGCTTTGAGGTTCTCCAAAACATTTTCAGCAAATACTGCTTCATTTAAAGTTAAGTAAAACCAATTCTCTTGCCCAACCCATCCAGCAATGTCATCAACTTCAGGGACATTGCTAACTACTACCCTTATTAAGACACCATTTGTTTTTTCATGGTGCGTAACAAGTTGCACTTGATGTGCATTCATATTGCCAAGCAATGATGAAAATATTAATATGAAGATCCAATTTCTCATTAATGCTGATTATATAATTTTTTTTGAAGCTCCATTACTTCCTTCAATTCTTTAGAGGTGTCTGCCCCATTTTTCTCTTTTTGTTGTATTGCAAATCTCAAATCATCAATCCTAGTTTTTATTGGTGCAGAGTGTATAGTAGACAAACAATCTTTAACTATTTGATCCGGGTTTTGTATTTCTTTTTCTTCCATTAATAATCCAGATATAAAATCACGTTCACTTTTTTCTGAAAAGTAATCAATGATTTTAGAATTTTCTATGGATTCATCAGCAAGTATTTTACTCATAATCTTTGAAAGTAACTCATGTGAAAATAAATCAATGCCTAAATCATTTATTAGCTTTTTCCTTTTGCCAAAATCTGAATGTATTAATATTTTAAATAGTTCTAGTTCTGCCCTATGTAATTTTGTTTTAAAATTAAAAACACTATTTTTTACAACTGTAGTTTCTGACTTGTTATAACTTCTTTTTTGATTTAAAATTTCTATTAAATCACTTTCTTTCTCTCTCAATTTTTCAGATAGATCTTTAATAAGGTCATTTTGTATAATAGTATCGTTTATATTTTTGATCTCGCTAATGACGTTATGTAAATAATTACTTTTTTGTACACCTTTTAGAGATTTTGCATTTGAATAGCCAACGTGAAATTCCATAAAGTCTATAGGGTTTTCAATATTGTCATTTAGTACCTCTCGCCCTTCTTTTAAAAGCCAATCATCTGGGTCAAGTCCACTTGGCGGCCTTACAACATATGCTTCTACTCCTGCTTGTAGAAGAACAAATCCAGCTCGGATAGCTGCATTGCCTCCAGCAGAGTCTCCATCATACAAAATAACAACGGGTTTATTGTATCTTGCAATTATTGTCGCGTGATTTTTTGTTAAAGAAGTCCCTGAAACTGAAACAACAGGCTCAACACCAGCCTGATAAAGTTGTAGAAGATCCATGTAACCTTCAACAAGAATGATGTATTTATTATTAATATTTGTAATTGCACTCTTCGTTACATTTAGTCCATATAATATATTACTTTTTTGATAAATTGCAGTTTCAGGAGAATTTAAATACTTCGCTTGATCATTTTTATTATAGTCTCTTCCTCCAAAAGCTATAACATCTCCTGATTGGTGAGAAATTGGGAAAATTATTCTTGAACGAAATCTATCATAAACTGTCCCTTTTTCAGATCTACTAAACAACCCTGTCTTTAACATTTTTGAAGTTTCATTATTATATTTAGGTCCAATCTTATTTATGAGCCCATTCCAACTATCTATAGCAAAACCTATCCTGAATTTCTTGATAATTTCTTCGGTTAAATTTCTTTTATTTAGATATTGTAATGGTTCTTTGCCTATATCAGAAAATAAGTTTTGTTGAAAAATAAGGGCAGAATCTTCATGAACTGCCTTTAGGAATGAATACTCATTTGAAGATGAATAATTATCAGATATGTCTAAAATTATATTATATCTATCCGCAAGTAATTTAGCAGATTCAAAAAATGTCAGCTTATAAAACTCCATTATAAAAGTAAAAACATTACCACCGGCATCACAACCGCCAAAGCATTTATAAATCTGTTTTGATTGTGAAACACTGAAGGATGGAGTCTTTTCATCATGGAAAGGACATAATCCAAAATAATTCACCCCTTTCCTTTTTAATTCAACTTCTCTTGATATTACATCAACTATATCAGCTTGATCTCTGATTTTGTCAATAGTGCTTTGAGGTATTTGAGGCATTACGGCTGAACTAATTTTTTTATAAAACTCTCACTGAAATTGATTGGGTCCTCCCAGCCAAAAAAACTAATAATAGTTATTCTAAATTCATTTGTAGTTTTAACTATACTTGAATTTTGCTCAATTATCATGGTCCACTTATCTAAAGGTAATATAATAATTACCCATATAAAAACAGCAATAATACAGTATCCTTTAAGGCTTCCAAAAATAAAACCTAATATATTATCCATCCAAATATTTGACCTTGATAAAAGCGCTATTTTAAAAAGCCTTGTCACTACTCTTCCACAAAGTAGAACAACGCAAAATATAACACAGAAAGATATAAAAGTTGATTGCCAAGGGGGAACAGTTATATAACTTAAAATAAGACTGGATAAAAAAGAGGTTTTACTTGTTGCAATTAGAATGGATAATACTAAGCCTATTAATCTTCCAAGTTCATCCACCAGCCCCCTGTTAAAACCAAGGCCACCGTTAAACAAAATATAAAAAAGAGCAAGGCCATCTAAAAACCAACTCATCTATTGCAATAATTCTTTAGCTATCCTATTTGCTATTCCACCATCAACTTTACCACCGCTTTTCTGCATAACCATGGACATTACTTTACCCATATCAGAAATACTTTCTGCAGAAATTTCAGAAATAACTTCTTTGACCAACTCTATCGTTTTTTCTTCAGATAATTGTTCTGGCAAATATACTTGGATTATTTCCAATTCAGATTTTTCTTTTTCTGCTAATTCACCTCGACCAGCTTTACTATATACTTCAACTGACTCTTTAAGTTGTTTAACCATTTTTTTAACAACAGAAAAAAACTGATCTTCACTTAATTCACCTTTAATTTCTATTTCTACTTTTTTTAGCGCTGCAAGCAAAGAGCGTAATATATTTGCTTTAACTTTTTGATTAGCCTTCATAGCTGAATACATATCTTTTTTAATTTTATCTGTATAATTCAAATCAATTACCGTTCATTATTTTGATCTATTCTTTTCATAGACATTAACAGTTTATCTTTGTTTGCTTCAAAGCCAATAAATCTTCTCCCAGCACTTTTACTTGCAACACCAACATCTCCAGACCTCATAAATGGGTCTAAGATCCAATTCAACTTAAAACTGCTAGCGTCTAATATTTTTGAATAGAGTTTATTAGAATGACGGGCATTATCATTTGTCACTTTAGGCACATCAAACCAAAAATTAGTTTGAGCTTTTTTTTCCCTGTCGCTGAGCAATGAATGCCTTTCTGATTTTAAACTAGTTGCATTATTATTAAATAAAAAATCTTCATTTTTTGTAGCAAACCAGATGTCCCCAGATTGATTTTTCCAAGTCAGATTATTTTTACTAGTTTTTGCTGACCTATTATGCCATGTAATCCTGCTCTGCACGATGAATTTTTCATTTAATAGCCCATTGTACATATTGGAATAAGTCCAATCACAGAGTAAATATATACCACCAGTATTTTTCAAAACTCTACTAGCTTCAATAATCCATTTTTGATTCCAACTATAATATTCTTGAAGCGTAAATTGAGAATTTCTATTATCTAAATTTATCCATGGCTCCTTGGGCGGCTCTGTAACAATGAGATCAATACAATTACTTGGAAGTTTTTGGAGGCCTTTAAGCCCTTCTGACCAAAAAACGCCTTCCTTTAAATGATCTATTTCTAAGGATAAATCCTCAGCCGTTTGTAGGGCCGGCAAATATTTATTTAAATCATTTATTGTTAATCCAGATAATGAATCAACAGAGTCCTGTATGTTTTGCGCAATTGGCACAGATTGTAAATTATCCATTATATAAATTTAATTAATTATTGTCTCACAAGGCATTAAGATAGTTTTTAATCTGATATGGAATATTAAACTAACAGCATCCTTTTTTGTTAACATTAAAAAAGATAAATTTTAACATATGTATAAAATTCTGCTAACTCTCTGGTACATTATTAGTTTTATGCCAGCACAATCAATAATTGGCTCAGGAAATACAAAGCTAAACCTCTTCAACTACTTAATTGAAAATTATAAAACGAACAGTACTCTTAGCTATAATAATGCTAGAGATGTAATGTATTCAATCATTGATCTTCAACAAGATAATACATTAAAAGGAATTTACACTAACTATACAATTAATATTGATCCATCTCAAGACCCTAGGCCTCAAACTAATGCATTAAATATGAATTGTGAACACTCATGGCCACAGAGTATGGGCGCAAGCGGCTCACCACAAAAAAGTGATCTTCATCATCTATACCCTACCAGAGGAAATGTTAATTCTTCTAGAGGTAATAAACCATTCGGTGAAATAGATGATAATCAAACTGATAAATGGTGGAGGCTAGATTATTATTCAAACAGTATCCCAAATCAGTTCATTGATGAATATTCCGAGGTTGATAATGATAACGAATTGTTTGAACCTAGAGAGGATGTTAAAGGGGACATAGCTAGGAGCATGTTTTATTTTTATACAATATATAATAACGTGGCCGATCAAAATTTTTTCGATCAGCAGAAAGACGTCTTATTTGGATGGCACAAGCTTGACCCTGTAGATGAAGTTGAACTAAATAGGACATACGCTATTGCTAATTATCAAAATGATATTCCAAACCCATTTGTAATTGATTCAACTCTTATAAGAAGAATATGGTACCTCAACTGCTTTGAAAATATTAATTCGCAATCACTTTTAGATAACATTTTATCAAGCGAAGATTATTCTAATAATTATGACATTAACTCAGACACTTATATTAATATATTTGACCTTATCCATATTTTAAATAGAGAGTCTGGTCAAAATGCTTTTTTCATATGTGATTAAAATGGCTCTTTATGAAGAATAAAATAATTTTTATTTGCACTGGAAATAGTTGCCGTTCCCAGATCGCTGAAGGCCTGTTTAAAGATGAAGCAGGCGATAAATTTGAGGTTTTTAGTGCAGGAAGCCATCCTTCAAAATTACATCCAGCTGCTATTAAAGTTATGGCTGAATGGGGCATTGATATACAAAAACAAGAATCTGAAAAAATTGATAAGTATCTAAACAAAGGAATTAATATAGTAATAACAGTTTGTGATAATGCAAAAAGCTCTTGCCCGAATTTCCCAGATGGGGAAATTATCATACATTGGAGTATTAAGGACCCTTTCCATGGTTGGAGTGATAATGAAAAAGATTTAGAACCATATCGAATGGCCAGAAATAAAATAAAAAAAGAAATAAATGATTTACTTCAAAAAGATGAAATAAAAAATTTATAATATGAAAGTCGCAATAACCTCATTACCAAAAAAATCATGGTGGTCAAATGGAATAATTGGATACAAAGATAATCCATTTATGAAAAATGGAACTGTACCAAACCAAAACCTTTTGATAAAAGAACGCTTAAACCTTATTGATACATTAAAAAAAAATAAAATTGAAGTTCTTGAATTTCCATTCCCGACAAGCCTGGAAGAAACAAAGTTTGGCCATGACTATGTTTTTATGAGAGATAGTTTTATTAGTGATCTTAATGGAAATGTATTGATGTTAAAGTTTGCAGAAAAAAAGCGAGAGGCTGAAACTAAAATAGTGGCTAGTGAGCTTGAAAAATTGAATTTTAACTTAAAAGAATTACCAAATGAAAAAAATATTCTTGCTGAAGGCGGAGAGTTTTATTTTTGTCCAAAAGATAAACTACTTTTTAGTGGGATAAATAGAAATACAATTGCAGGTGCTGAGCATGTAGCTTCTTTTCTAAATGCTAATGAGCTTATATTAATTGATACTCCATCTTTTCATTTAGATACTGTGTTCACAACTGTTTTTGATAAAAAAGGTGCTTTATCTGCAATGATCGTTTGTAAGGATTTAATTAAAAAAGATTCATTTAAAAGTCTTGAAAAAATTAGTAAAAAACTAAATATTCATATTATAATCATACCCAAAAAAGACTCTATCGGTACAGGTAACTGCCTAGGTTCATTAGCAGTAAACAGTTTTTGTGCTCCTGGTCTAATAATAAGCTCATCAAACTATTCAAATTTTTCAGTAGGCAAAAAACTAGAAAGTCTCGGAGTAAAAACAGAAGTCTGCCCCGTTTCACAATTCCAACTTAGTGGCGGTTCGGTACATTGTTTAACTAATGAGTTATAAATGTTTTAATTTGTTTTTGGAACAATTTAATATAAAATGAAGTATCATATATAAAGCTAGAGAGAGAAAACCATCATGAAAAATATCATTTTTATAGTTTCTTTTATTTTTATAGTGTTTAATTGCGCCCCTCCAGATCCAATAATCATTGAAGTACCTGTGGAAAAAAAAGATAAACTTACTCTAGGCAAGGTTCAAAGCCAGATAAAAAAAGGAATGAGCCAAGCAGAAATATTAGAGGTTTTAGGCTCCCCTAATATTGTAACAAAAAACTCAAGCGGCAATGAAGTCTGGACATATGATAAAATAAGCTCATCACAATCATCTTCTAATAATGCTTCAGCCACATATGGCCAAGCTCAATTAGGTAAAGGATTCTGGGCTTTCCTGTTTGGTGGAACTACTAATTCTGTGGAATCTAGCTCTAATAGAGATGTCGAATCAAAATCACTCACTGTAATAATTACCTACAATAATGATAAGCTTGTATCAGATTTTACTTATCAAAGCCTAAAATATTAGGGCATGCGTCGATTAATTCGCCCAATTACAATGCAAGGGAAACTTCGTTTGTTTTCCTTAATGTTTTACTTAGCGATTACAAATGTAGTCTTTACTCAGAATAAACCATCAACAGCTGTATCGAGAACATTACAAACTCAAAATTTTGCTGCTGATACTAAGAAAACACTCAAAGCATCAATTAATGCGTTACAAGATCTGGATTATACAATCGATGTACTTAATTCTGATGTTGGTTTAATTACTGCAAGCAGGACTACAGAGCAGAAAAAAGCTGAAGTATCTTCAGATGGAGTTGATCCTGGCCCATCAACTCAAAATAATAAGTTTGATGAAGAGATAGACGCAGAAGAAGCAGCTAAGAAGGAGCAAGCTCAAACTTGTGTGAAAATTTTTGGTGTTGCAGTGGTGGCCGTTTTTTTCGTTGTCTTATTAAGTGCAATTTTTGGCGACAAAGATGATGATGACAACGATGATGAAGACGATGATAGGCCATCAAGTTCTAGCTCGTCATCTGGCTGGAGAAGAAGCAGTAGGTCTTCTCACTCAAGTAATAAAACTGTCAATAATTATTATCAAGATAATTCTCCCAAAGGCCCTCGCATTTATAGATATAAAGTAACTATTAACATTGATGAATCTGGACCTGATAACACTAATGTCAGGGTTAGCGCTAGTGGTGAACTAGAACAAGATGGAAAAATTTTAGAATCTGGCGGTATTTACGAACCAGAATTCTTTAAACGATTTTATGCTTCAATGAACAAATCAATTTTCTTAGACGAAAATCTTCCTGCTAACTAAAATGCCATTCCTAATTTAAACTGGATTTCAGTAAAACCCTTTTCTCCCTTGTATACATCCTCAGTCATATTATATCTGAAGTTCAAATGAGAATCAATTACTAGTATTTTAAATCGTAATCCTAACTGCAAATGAGTTCCACTATTATCAATTTTATTTTCCTTTAAATAATCGATCAATTCATCCTCTAAGGAATTTGGATCAAATCCAGCCGTCAAATCATCAGTATCAAGTAAGTCTCTAACCATAGAAACACTTGCACGAGGAGTAGAGCTGTGCGAGTTGACACCAACCCCTACAGATAGTGCAGTTTTGGCTAAAAGTGGAATCGAAAAATCAGCAATATTTTTTTTCACTGTCATTGCACTGGAGACTCTAACCCAGCCAAATGGGATATCCTCCATCTGGTTGACTACATTCCTAAAAGAAAATTTATACTCTCCATAAGCAGAGTTTCCCTCTAGTTCAACAGTCCACCCTAAAATATCAATAAATATATAGCCTCCTAATCCAACAGGTAAAGCATTCATTTCATATGACTCAACAGTTACTTCAGAAAGACCACTCCCTTCGGTATAGGAAGATGCTTCTAATTTGGTACCGTCTTGAAGTACATTTAATCCAAAGCCTACTATTCCAAAAACTGATTGTGGCAAAATAATAAATGCAGCCAATAAAATTATTTTTAGATTTTTCATTAAGATCTCCTTATGTGTGATAAATTTTATATATAAACATAAATAAAATAAATTGTTAAAAGAATAAATCTATTTATGGTTGGATTCTCTATTTTTATCTAAATAAATTGAAACCATCTCATATTACATGCATACAAAGAAAATTTCCATCCTATTCTTGTTTTTAGCAAATTCATTTGGTCAAGGTCCAATTTGGCCAACTGATGCTAGCAACTCATATTCTTCCAACTTCGGAGAATATAGGGATGATCATTTCCATATGGGCCTTGACATAAGAACTAATGGCGTAACAGGCTATAAAGTATTTGCTGTTGAAAATGGTTATATATCTAGAATAGTTACAAATTATTCTGGATATGGAAAAGCTATATATCATAAAACAATTAGTGGGAAGACCTACGTTTATTCACATTTAGACAAATTCAGCCCGATAATGGAAAGAGTACTCAAACTCCAACAAGCCAAAAATAAAAGATATAGTATACGTACAAATTTTTCACCTAATGAGTTTCGAGTCAAAAAAGGTGATGTGATTGGAATCACTGGCGAAACTGGCTATGCATTTGGACCAAACCTACATTTCGAAGTCCGCGATGAAACAGATGCAGCACTTGATCCTCTCAGTAATGGATTTCTTACAAAGGATAAAGTAAATCCAATCATGCAAAAGATAGCGTTAGTCCCATTATCAAAAGGTACACTTATTAATTCAAGTCCTTTAGTACAAACCATACCTCTTTTTAGAGATAAAAATGGAGAATATTTATTTGCTGATACAATTAGTGTCATTGGAGATTTTGGTCTAGCAGTACAAGCCATAGATAAAAGAGAAGGTTCAAAGTTTAAATATCAATTTCATAAAGCTGAATTGTATATCAATAACAAGCTTATTTTTGAACTTAATTACAATAGAATACCTTATAGCCAAACTAACAATGTTAGAACGCTTGTTCAATTTGAGTTAAAAAAACAAAATCTGGGAGAGTACCAAAAATTATACAGACTTCCTGAACATCCAAAGATGTCAGTTCACAAATTAGATAAGAATGGCATTATTACTCTCCCTCCAGGTTATCATATAATAAAAATAATCATTACTGATGCTGCAGGCAATACCGCTATCGCAAATGGAATAATGCTCGGGACATTCCCCATGTCTATAAATGCAAAGGAAATAGCGAAAGATGACAATAAAATTTCAATTGAGATAAGCCCTACTAGAGGAGGACTTGCAATAAGAGATGCGACAGTTTATGCTTTTACACCTTTTGGGTTCCCTGATGAAAAAGTAAAGATTTTAAATTCTGAAAAAAAAGGGAAAAATCTAATATTATCCATACCATCAGAAAATTCTAAAGATAGAATATTTCAAATTATCGCAACCAACCAAATAGGATCGATTGCGATGCCTTTTCATTGGTCAAATTATAACACATCAAGGACAATGTTAGATGTAAATCCAAAACTGGATATAGTTCATACCGAAGGCGGAATATTCTTTCAAATTGATATGGACCACTATGCACCTGGCGAAGCAAAACTAAAATTATCGAATGATAATATTTTTCAATCTTTCACTATCAGTAAGGTTCAACCAAATGTGTTTTTATCAGATATGTTAACTCCAAAAATTTTGGAAAACATAAAATATGTAGATATCTCATTACATCAAGGAGATCTATCTCGAGAAACTAGATTTAATTTTATGCCAGGCATTGCAGAACCAAACATGAAAACAGTTATAATATCAAAAGATAAAAATTGCTCCATTCAAACACTACCAAATACCGTCTACTCGCCTACAGCAATATGGATTGAAAAAGTTGATAAACATGCTCCAATAAAAAATGGTTACCATCTATCGGCAGTTTATCAACTACAACCATTTGATAGAGTTTTAAAAAATGAATATCTTTTAGGAATTAGATATAATCATCGATTATCCGGTCACACTAAAATGGGTATTTACTACTATGATGAAAAATCTGAAAATTGGACTTATGTAGACACAAAAAATAATGATGGTAAAAATATACTTACTAGTAACTTAAATCAATTCCATGCTGTGACTATAATTCAAGATTTAGTCCCGCCAAAAATTTTAAAAACATATCCTGCAAACGGCGGATTTTATGATGGGAAAGATGTTAAAAAAATTATCATTGATGTTGAAGATTCCATATCTGGAATAGAACCAAAAGAAAAATCTTTTATTGTTAAACTAAATGGAAATCGGCTATTCTGCGCTTATCAACCTGTTAAAAGACAAATTACATACGAATTTGAAAGAGGTATGAATGAGGGAGATCATCTGATCGATATTATCGTCAAAGATAAAGTTGGCAATAAAACAAATAAGTCAATTTCATTTACATGCAAATAAGATCTGATTTATGTCTGATAATAAGTTAATCCAAAAAGCAATTGAAATGAGGTCGCAAGCCTTAGCACCTTATTCAAATTATAAAGTTGGAGCTGCTGTATTAACAGAATCTGGTAGAATTTTTGGTGGTTGTAACATTGAAAATAGTAGCTATAGTTTAACTATATGCGCAGAAAGAGTAGCTTTATTCAAAGCAATCTCAGAAGGAGAAACAAAGTTTAAAGCATTATCTGTTTCAACAAATAACGCAGGCATGCCATGCGGTGCGTGTAGACAAGTCATCTGGGACATCTGCGGGAATATATCTGTATTAATATGTGATAATAATAGTTTAATCACTAAAACCGAATCTATCAAACTTCTGCCGATGCCTTTCGATGCTACAAAATTATCATAATGAAAAACTACCTGATTGGAATTAGTGGTGGTTCTGGAGCTGGTAAAACAACAATAGTAAAAAGCTTAGTAAACTATTATGAGAATAAGACAGCTGTACTTGAGTTAGATTCATATTATAAGGATTTTAGTGATTTAACTTTTGATGATAGGGGAAGAATAAATTTTGACCATCCTAAGTCTTTTGATTATGAAATGCTAAAAGATCATATTTATCTCTTATTAAAAAATAAAAAAATAAAAAGCCCAATATATGATTATAAAAAACATAAACGTAAAAAACTTTTAAAAACTATCTATCCAAATAAGTTAATATTTGTAGAGGGCACTCTTATCTTTTATTTTGAAGAAATAGTTAAGTTTATGTCGCTAAAAATATTTATGCAGACAAAAGAAAAAGTCCGCTTTACAAGACGTTTGAATAGAGATATTATTTACAGAGCTAGAACAGAAGAAAGCATTCATAAACAATACTATAAAACCGTTAAACCAATGTACGATAAATATGTTAGACCGCTAAAATCAGAAGCAGATCTTATTATTTCAGGTGAATCAAACCTAACTAATAATAGAAATAAAATAATTAGAGAAATAAATTCAATGATTAAAGGAAATTTATAGTATGCATCAAAAACCTATAAAGTCAGGTTGGATAGAGGTTATCTGCGGAAGCATGTTCTGCGGAAAAACTGAAGAACTTTTAAGAAGATTAAGACGAGCAAAAATTGCAAATCTTAATATAATTGCATTTAAGGCAAAAGTAGATGACAGATATAGTAAAGAGAAGATAGTTAGCCATGACAGAAATTCTTTAGAATCAATTGCTATCGACAATGCTGAAGATATAATGAAGCTTGGTCGTGATTATGATGTTGTCGGTATAGATGAAGCACAATTCTTTAATAATAGCCTTTTGCTTGCTTGTAAAACTCTAGCAAAAAATAGAACTAGAGTTATAGTTGCAGGTCTTGATACTGATTATAAAGGTCTGCCATTTGGCCCTATGCCATTAATCATGTGCGAATCTGATTATTTAGATAAGCTGACCGCAATCTGTATGAAATGCGGAAAAGATGCTACATATACCCAGAGAATTACTGCAGATACTAAACAAGTTGTGATAGGTGAAACTGATGCTTATGAGGCACGTTGTAGAAAATGTTTCATTCCTCCAAAAATGTAAAATATGGAAAACTATACAGGAATATTAGGAATTATTGTATTACTTGGAATTGCATTTTTGCTTTCAAATAATAAAAAATTGATAAACAAAAATATAATTTTTTGGGGACTTGGTCTTCAAATATCTTTTGCTATTATCATTCTTAAAACCTCTTTTGGGAAAGCATTATTTTTTTATTTTAATATCCTCATTGTAAAATTAATTAGCTTTGCTGATGCTGGTAGTGATTTCTTATTTACTTCATTCATTCCCGAAGTGGGTTATGATCAAGCTTTAATTAATTTTGCATTTCGAGCACTACCTGTTATTATTTTCTTTTCGAGCTTAATCGCAGCTACATACCATCTTGGAGTAATTCAAATAATTATAAAAAATATTGCCAAAGTTATGGAAAAAACAATGAAGACTAGCGGAGCAGAAACCTTAAGCATATCTGCAAATATCTTTGTTGGTCAAACTGAAGCTCCTATTTTAATAAGACCATATATTTCTAAAATGACGAATTCTGAACTGATGACAGTGATGGTTGGGGGATTTTCAACAGTCGCTGGAAGTGTAATGGCACTATATGTAACTTGGCTAAACAACATAACTGAAATTGCTGGACATCTTCTTGCTGCTTCTGTAATGTCAGCTCCAGCAGCACTAATGGTAGCAAAAATTATTTACCCTGAAACTAAATCTTATCAAATCATAAACTCAAATAATATAAAACTAAATTCCCAAGATAATAATTTGGTAGATGCAATTGGGAGAGGTGCCACAGATGGTCTAAAACTCGCAGCAAATGTAGCTGCAATGTTAATTGCTTTTATTTCATTGGTTGCAATGATTAATTTTATTTTAGGTTTATTAGGGACTTCGATGCAAGAGATGCTGGGCTTACTTTTCAAGCCACTCGCATGGACCATGGGTATTCCCTGGGCTGATGCAAAAATAGTTGGTACTTTAATGGGTGAAAAAATTGTACTAACTGAACTCATTGCTTTTAGAGACCTAAGTGATTATGTTTCAGATAATACAATTTCAGAACGTTCAGTTATAATTGCGAGCTATGCTTTATGCGGATTTGCAAATTTTGGCTCCATTGGTATTCAACTAGGCGGGATAGGTGCAATGGCCCCTAAACGTAAAAAAGATCTTTCAAAACTAGTCTTTAAAGCTATGCTTGGAGGTGCTATTGCTTCTTGGCTAACTGCATCTATTGTTGGAATTTTAATTTAATTATGTCTATAAAAATCATACTCATGGGTCCACCAGGGGTTGGGAAAGGCACTCAAGCCTCAATTCTAAAAGACCAATTTAATGTGCCACACTTATCAACGGGAGAAATTCTTAGAAGAGAAATATCATTGAATACTAGTGTAGGGAAAATCTCTAAAAAATATATCGACAAAGGTCTCTTTGTCCCAGATGAAATATTAATTGAAATCATTGAAGAACATCTAAAAGATCCAATTTCTCAACAAGGCTATATTTTAGATGGGTATCCTAGAAACCTTCAACAAGTTGATGACTTGAACAGCTTACTAAAAAAGTTAGACCAAAATATCAATGTTGCCATAAGCATAACTGCAGAAAAAGAAGAGCTTATTAGTAGACTAATAAAACGCAAAAAAAATTCGGGTAGAAGTGACGACGATGTTAAAATAATTTCAAAACGCCAAGATGTATATTGGGATCAAACTGCTCCTATTATTGATCATTACAAAAAGGTAAATCTATTGAAAGAAATCAATGGTCTTGGCTCGATTGAAGAAGTAACACAGAGAATAATAAAAGTTATAAATTTATAATATGCTAAAAATTGGTTTAACTGGAGGTATTGGTTCTGGGAAAAGCGAGGTAAGTAAATTTTTCCAAGCTTGGGGTTCATACATTTTTGATGCAGATAAAGAAGCAAAACATATTATAGATACCAATAAAAGTGCTCAAAAAGAAATAATTAAAGAATTTGGTAGTGATGTAATTGACTCGGACCAAAACATAGATAAAAAAAAATTAGCTAGAATTGCATTTCAAGATGAATTTCATCAGTTAGCCTTAAATTCGATAGTACACCCATATGTGTTTAAAAAAATTGATTCAACATTTGAAAAGATTCAACAAAAAAACAAACATAACTGCTTTGTTGTTGATGCTGCACTTATTTATGAATCAAGCGCAGACACGCATATGGATTATGTAATAGTGATTACTTCTTTACTACGATACAGAACGGAGAGAGTAATGTCAAGAAATAACATTACAAGAAACGACTTTTTGAAAAGAGTATCATTACAATGGCCAGATGAAGACAAAGAGCACATGGCAGATTATGTTATACAAAATAATTCAGATTTAAAAAATTTAAAAAAAGAATCAAAAAAAATCTTTGATTCAATTATATAAATTTATCCCCTCCTAACTCGAAGACTTTTAGGCTTATCAAATATTTCTTTAAAAATAAGACCAGTTCTAACTGGATCTTCACGATCAATTAGATTCGCTAGTGTTGTATTATTAATATTAATTTTTTTAAAATTTTTTGAGCGTAAAGGAACCTCTTTATAAGGTGTTTCATCAACTATTAAATTAATTTCAGGATCAATTTCAGGGCTTTCTACTAATACTTCTTCAAAATCATCCAGATACTCTTTCTCATCATTGTCTTTCTCTTTAGTAACGCTGTGTTTTTTAACACCACTATCTTCGTTACCAGTTATAGCTTCTAAAATGCCTTCACCAAAATCTACAATGCCTCCGGTTTCCCAATCATCTTGATTTTCGATCTTATCTCTAGCTTTATCTCTTTGCCTCTTTTTCATCCAGCCAAAAAAGCCGTATAGAAGCATTAAAAATAACCAATTACTCATACTTTTTAACCTTAAAAATTATTTTTTAACATCTGGATTAACATCTTCATCCTTATCCTTAGAGTTACTAGGTGATTCGGCTATTGAATCTCTCATACCAGTATCAGCTTTTATATTATTCATATTATAATAATCGAAAATTCCCAAATTACCTTCTCGAAAAGCTTGTGACATTGCTTTAGGTACCTCTGATTCTGCCTCAACAACTTTAGCTTTCATCTCTTGCACCTTTGCTTGCATTTCCTGCTCTTGAGCAACTGCCATTGCTCTTCTTGTCTCAGCTTTTGCTTGAGCAACTCGTAAATCTGCTTCAGCCTGATCCGCTTGTAAAGAGGCCCCTATATTTTTGCCTACATCAAGATCCGCAATATCAATTGACAGTATTTCAAATGCAGTCCCTGAATCCAAACCTTTATTCAAAACAGATTTTGATATACTGTCTGGGTTTTCAAGAACGTCTGAGTATGTTTGAGCAGAACCAATAGCACTAACAATACCCTCTCCAACCCTAGCAATTATGGTATCATCAGTAGCACCCCCAACTAATCCTGGTATATTAGTGCGAACAGTCACTCGGGCTCTAGCCTTTAACTCGATACCATCTTTTGCTACTGCAGATAAATATCCATCAATAGGAGCATTGATAACTTTTGGATACACACTAGTTTCTACGGCAGATTTAACATCTCTTCCAGCTAAATCAATAGCGGTTGCAATTTCAAAAGGCAATTGAATCTTCGCCTTATCAGATGCAATAAGAGCACCTACAATATTCTCTACATTCCCTCCTGCTAAATAATGAGTTTCTAACATATCTGTACTTATATGATCTAAACCAGCTTTATGAGTATTTATAACTCCATCAACAACAAGCCTTGGAGATATTTTTCTCAATCTCATTCTAATTAAATCAACTATTCTAATCCTTCCTAGCCCTAAAGAGACTACAGCTTGAACCCACATACCAAGAGGGACAAAATAAAGGAAAAGCGCGATAAATAGAATTATTATCAATAAAAAAAGGCCTTGAAATACTGGCATAAATAAACTCCTCTAAAAAATTATAATATTATACAATTTATTTTGTTGGAAAAATTTTGAGCATAAATTTAGAAAGCATATTTCAATAATTAAAGTGAAATGAAAAAGTTGAGAAAGTTAATATATTAAAAATCTCCTCTAATACTCATTAACTTATCTGAAACATTTTTAGCTAAAAAATATAAAAACTGAGTAAAATAAATTCTATGTGTGGAATTACTGGCATATTAAACATTAATAATTCTAAAAAAATTGATCACTCAGATAATATAGAAATAAAAAGAATGACAAAATTATTAGATCACAGAGGACCCGATGAAACTGGTTACTTTTATAACAATGATATATCATTTGGGCACAAAAGGCTTAAAATAATTGACCTTAAAAGTGGACAGCAACCAATGACTCTAAGGGAAGATAATTATATTTTAATTTTTAACGGCGAGATTTATAATTATAAAGAATTAAAAAAAAAATTCATTTCAAAGGGGATTAAATTTAAAACAAACTCTGATACGGAAGTAATTCTTCATGCTTATGAAAATTACGGAACAAATTTTGTTAATTTGCTTAGAGGTATGTTTGCAATTGCGATATGGGATAACATTAAAAAAATATTAATTCTTGCTAGGGATAGAGCTGGGCAAAAACCTTTATATTACGCTCAATCAAATGATAAGTTTTATTTTTCATCAGAACTAAAGTCACTATATGGGCTACAGGGTTTAAGTTTAGATTTAAAATACGCTAGTGTAGATAATTATTTCCAATATGGTTATGTGAATGCACCAGATTCAATTTTTAAAAATATCCATCAAATGGAACCTGGTTGCTTATTAGAGTTTGGGCAACTTAAAAAAACATACAAAAAAACGAAATATTGGACTTTAACTCCAAATCCTAATTATTCTAAAAATAAAAATTATTTTATAAGAGGTGTGCGGGACATACTTAATGAGTCAGTTAATTTAAGGATGCAAAGTGATGTGCCGATTGGAGTTCTATTAAGTGGCGGATTAGATTCTTCGATTATCACAGGCTTAGCATCTAAATATAAAAATAATCTTAAAACATTCAGTATAGAGTTTAAAGAAAAACAATTTAATGAGAGCAAATATTCAAGACTAGTTTCCTCATCATTTAATACAAAACATACTTTTGATAATGTTGATGAAAATAATTTCTCGGTTGATGATTTCGTCCTTTTAGTAAAAAGCATGGATGGACCATTTGGAGACTCTTCATACATACCTACATTTTGGGTTTCAAAAATTGCAAAACAAAAAGTTACTGTAGCTCTTTCTGGAGATGGAGCAGATGAATTATTTGCCGGTTACCAAAGATATAATACTTTATTGAAAATTAACAAACATTCTAAAATAATTAAGTTATTTAATACACTTGTTCCTCTTATTGATTTTAATAAAAAAATTACACCAGAAATAGTTTTCCAATTTTTTAGAAAAATAAAAAAAGCTAATCATATAATTAGCCTAAATAAAAAAGATCAAATTAAAAATATAATAAGCTACTTTGATTATAGTGAGAGACGAGAAATTTTTAGTGATGAGTATAATTTTCAAACATCTGCCAAATCGAAATCAGTTCAACTAAAAGATATAAAATATTCTGAACTTTTAAATGAGTTTTTGCTAGAGGATCTAAACAATAATTTACCAGGAGATTTGCTAGTAAAAGTTGATCGGGCCTCTATGGCTAACTCTTTAGAAGTCCGCTCTCCCTTTTTAGATCATAAATTAATGGAATTTGCTATGACAATACCGCCCGACTTAAAGCTATATAGAGGACAAAATAAATACATACTAAAAGAAGTATATAAAAATATCTTACCCACAGAAATTTTACAAAGAACTAAAAAAGGATTTGAAATACCATTCCATAGATGGTTTAAAAAGAAGAAATGGAAGGATTTTCTTATAGATATGCTATCATCTGATTTAATAACATCACAAAATTTATTTAATGCTAAAAAAATTGTATTTTATCGAGATCAAATTTTAAAAAACCCCGAAGCAAAAAAATTAAACATCAGTTCTTATCAATTAGTTCAACGAATTTATCAATTACTAGTATTTCAAGTATGGTATACTTACAACTTTAAATCAAACTCTAATTAGAAACTGTCCATTGTTCATTGATATGAATTTTTATAGTATCTTTCCAATTCTCTAAAGAATATTTTTTTGAAATATTATTAGCCTCGATTGAGATTTTTTCATACTGTTTTTTATTTTTTATAAGCATTTTTATTTTTTTTACAATGTCATCGGCATGAGGTTCCTCTAATATTATCCCTCCTCCATTTTTAAATAGATAAGGCAACGCTGATACAGAACTACATAAAACCGGGATTCCAAATGAGATAGCTTCAATCACTGACTTTGGAAATCCCTCTGAAGATATACTTGGGAAACAATAAAAATCTGCAGTTTTTAAAAATTCAAATACATCAATTTGTTTAACTTGGCCAACAAATTTTATTTTATCTTCTATATGCAATCTTTTTGCTAATTGCTTAAAATATGATAAATCTGGTCCGCCACCAACAACAGTCAATTCAATGTCAAATTCTTTTCTGAGAATATTTAGAGCTTGAATCACCTTGTGAGTACCTTTATCAGTAGTTTGTCTAGATACAACTAAAATTTTATATTTATTATTACTTTTAATAGATTTAAAAATATTATTATTTTTAATCTGGTTTTCACTTAAGCTTGTAGAAAAAATCCATTTCACATTACTATTTCTATTCGAAGGATGGTTTTCTGATGCACCTGTCGCTAACATTATATTTTTACCTCCTGCAGTTAATTTCATAATAAGTTTCACAATTTTTTCTGAGAAAGAATCATTTTTATACCAATTACCACAATATCTAACTATTAACTTTTTTTTCATAATTAATGATAAAATCATAGCTATCACACCAAGATCACCCATAACAACAGCATGAACTGCATCAGCTTGTCTAATTTTAGTTATTAAAATTTTGAAGTTTTTGAAAAACCAAGGAATGAAATAAATTTTTCTTATAAAGCCATCTCCTTTCATTGGAGTCAATAATTCTAAAACTTTTACTTTTTTACCTTTGATTTTAGTCAAACTATTAGTGGTATTATCAACTGAGCTTACTGGACATATAATATTTGTATTATCAAAGAGCTCAGAAATAGCAGCTACTTGTAATGGAAATCCACCATTTGTATAGTAGTTTTTATCAACATCTGACTTCCATAATTGTTTAAGTGCAAAAATAGTTAAATCCATAGTATTATAAAAATTTATATAAATTCTATTTTTCTATATTATCTTGAGAAGCATTAAATGATCTAGGAGAATTTTAAAAAAAGTTGAGTTAATTTTATTAACTAAGGCTATTTTCTCCTAACTATAACCCTATTGCCATCAACAGACAATATAACTACTTTTACATTTTTTTCAATGAAATTACCTTCGCTTAAGGCAAAAACCCGATCTTTACCTATATTAATCCATCCCGACGGATGCAAATCAGTTTCTGTAAATGCTTCTTCTCCAACTAATTTTTCCCAACCAAAACTTGCAACATAACCATCTTCTCTCTTTTGAATATCCGGAGAAGTTAAATCTCTCCAAAATTTCGTTTTTGTCATAGCTCTAAAAAGTAAAACTAGCCCTATTAAACCACCGATTATACCTATAATTAAGCCATTTGATGCTTGACTCAAAACTTCCTCCCCAACAGGCACATCAGGGAGCAATAAAAGGTAGAGACCCCACAAAATAAAAATAATTCCTACTACCCCAGCAACACCAAATCCAGGGAAAACAAACGCCTCTAGCATTAAAAAAAGCATACCCATAAGTATAACTAAAAGATCACTCATTGTTGCTAATTCAGCGATGTATGAAGCACTTAAAGATAAAGCTAAGCAAATTAGGCCTATAGATCCAGGGATTCCCCATCCCGGACTTTGAAGCTCGAATAAAATCCCTAAAAAACCAAAAGTAGTTAACAAAGATGCAACTACAGGGTTTGTAAGAAAACGGACAAAGTTTTCAGACCAATTCTCTGAAGTTTTATTTACTGCTAAATTTGAAAAACCCAAAGTATCTAAAACAGCTTCAAAAGTTTCAAGCGAAGCGTCTGCAATTTTATATTTTAAAGACTGTTCGGTAGTTAATGTAATTAAGTTGCCTTGCTTTCTACCCTCAATATCATCTACTATAATAGTATCACCATCTATCACAAGATAATAAACTTTTGTCTTAATCGTATCTAAGTCTTCACCATCATTGATAAATTCTTTAATAATCTTATTGGGAAATTCTAATTCCTCATCAACCATACCCCTTGCTATGTATGTATCTCTTCCTCTTTTTTCTGCAGTTGCAGCCATTTCCTCTCGCATGTAGCTAATGACTTTTTCACTAGCTTTATTACCCTGCATATCCACTGCAGTTGTTGCTCCAATAGTAGCACCCCCAGCCATGAATACTTTTTCACAAGATAATGAAATTAATGCGCCTGCAGAAATTGCGCGTTTATTTATAAAGGCGACTGTTGGAACTTTTGAATCTAATATTGCATCTTTAATTTGAGTTGCAGCATCAACGCGGCCACCAAAAGTATTAACTTCAAATATAATAGTTTTTGCATTATTTTCTTCAGCTTCTGAAATAGAGCGTTCAATAAATGGAGGCAACCCTAGATCAATTGTCCCCTCAATAGGAATATGATATACTGTGTCCGCTAGTGAAATACTAAATGCGATGCAAAAATAAATTATATTACGTTTCATGTACTTAAATTTGACCATAGATGATGCAACTTGTCTAATAATATTCACTAAAAATTTATAACATAACATTTTGACTATATATCATAAAATAACATATAAAACACTTAGCGTTTTGAGCATTATTTTAAAAATATTTTCGACCAAAAAGCTTTATGTTATTAGTCAAAATCTTGCTAGTATATTTTTTAATTACATCCCTAAACGAAAAAAAACTGCATTAAAAAATCTTAAAATAGCCTTTCCTAATAAATCAGATGAGTGGATAAATACTACACTAAAGAAATGTTATAATTTTTTTGTATTTAATTTTTTACAATTCTTAGCATTCCCATTTGACTCTAACTGTATTGAAATAGAAGTTGTTGGAGAAAAACATTTAAAAAATGCAATCAATGAAAAGAATGGAACAGTTTTAATTTCTGCGCATTTTGGATCTTGGGAAATTTTAGGACATTGGTTTGGAAAAAATAACTATCCCCTTGTAGGTATTGCTCAAAGACAAAAAAATAAAGGAGCCAATTTATTCTTTGAAGAAAAACGGCAATTAAGTGGAATTAAACAAGTCTACAGAAAATCAAGCATGGACTCTTTATATGATGTTCTAAATGCAAACAAAATTTTAGGTTTAGTAAGTGACCAGGATGCAAAAGGTAAAGGTGTTTTCGTAGATTTTTTTGATAAGCCAGCTTCAACACATAAGGGAGCAGCATTATTTCATCTCAATACAAATGCCTCGCTAATATTTGGCATATGCATTCAAAAAAATATAGGAAAGTATCGGGTTGAATTAATCCCTATAAACCCAGAGAAAAAATCTGTCGATGACATCACTCAACTTTACACAACTGTAATTGAACAGTCTATCAAAAAATATCCAGAACAATATTTTTGGTTTCATAATAGATGGAAAACAAAAAAATGAAAATAATTAATTGGGGAAATAAGAAAGCAGTGAAAGCTGCAGTAAAAATTATTGATAGTGGAGGAATTCTAGTCTATCCAACTGATACCATTTATGGATTTGGAGTTAATGCAAAAGATCCCATAGCAATTGATAAGTTAAATTCTCTAAAAAATAGAACAGGTCCAATTAGCGTAATCGCACCTGATAGAGGGACTGTGTCTACTTGGTTAAATGTTGAAGAAGAAAAAAAATTACACGCTGCTAATTATCTAGATGCTCAAAATACTATAATATTCCCAGTAAAAAAAAATATCGTTCACAAGAAAATCATGGGTCCCGATAGTACCCTTGGCATTAGAATCCCAAACCATCCATTTTGCAAATTAATAGCAAATTCATGTGCTTCGCCAATCACAACAACAAGCGTTAACAGAACTGGAGAACCCCCGAGAAATAATGTAGAGGAGATTCTTGATTCTTTCCCAACAGAGATTGATCTAATAATTGAAGATGGAGATTTAGGTAACTCCGCTTCAAAAATTTATATATATACTAGGGGAGAGTTAAAAAAAATACGATGAAAATTTTATTTTTTTTAATTTTCTCAGGTGTTTTTGCAACGAATCAATCTTGGGATGAGAAGTTACTCTATAAAGCCTCTTTTGGTGGCGTAGATGTTGCTACAGCAACTCTAAAATCAAAAAAATTAAAAAATATCCAGAACCAAGACATTTTAAGAATTGAGTTCAAAGCTATATCAAAACCATCATTAAAATATATTTTCCCAATAAATGATAAAATAATTATT
>MDSV01196446.1_pt1 | contig 27407 bp, 18 predicted proteins | sample 810851 | NCBI WGS metagenome assembly MDSV01 (sample SAMN05326640, study PRJNA326480) | marine metagenome | isolation source: seawater | place: Atlantic Ocean: North East | collected 2012 | reverse complement strand
CTTGCAGCAAATGTGAGAGCGCAGGTGCAGTTTTAATGATGCATAAAATAGATGATGCAATTAAAGAGTTAGCGATGGACGTAGAGTTACTGACCCCTCTAGAACGGAATCCACGAAGTGGTGATGTTCAAGCCATTAAAGCTTCATATAATCAGTTTGGTCAGTTGAAGCCAATTGTAGCAATTAAAGAGAACGATGGCAAGCATACAGTTATTGCTGGCAACCATCAGTTAAGGGCGGCTAAAGAATTAGGTTGGTCGGAGATAGCGGTATCGGTTGTTGCCTTAGATAGTGACGAAGCTATAGCTTTTGCGTTAGCTGATAACAAAATATCAGAACTGGGGTCGTCTGACAGCGAGCTTTTGTTTGACCTAATTTCAGAAGTGTCTGGAAGCGACCTATTAGATGAAGAACTTTTTGATGTTTTGGGCTGGGACGATTTTGCTTTAGCTTCAATGGAAAACGATGTAATTTATAAAGAGTTAGACGACGCAGACAAAGACATGTCAAAGACTGGTTGGATAGCCCCAGAGATTATAGTGACTAATCCTATTTTAGACGCTGGAGGCGAAGAAAATGACGGCCCACTACCCGTTGCATCTGGACCCACAATAAACCCTAAAGTTGATACAGAAACAATTGTAACACAAGGTAGCACAGCTACTAAAGTGGGTGGAGGCGAATCAGCGGCAATACAGTTTACTTTAGTTTTTTCAACTGCCGATGAACAAGCTAAATGGTATAGTTTTTTAAGATGGTTGAAGAGCGATCCCGCTTTTGTTGGGGAAACAACTACTGAAAGGTTGTTAGATTTTATAGCCTCCCATACGGAGGCCTAGCATGACTCGCAGAAGAATGTTTTTGGACATAAACTGTGTGGACGCTGCCCGTCAACGTATTCGCCATGTTTACGATACGTTTGATACTGTTTGTGTTCAGTTTTCTGGAGGTAAGGATTCAACTGCGTGTCTTTATCTTGCAAAAGAAGTTCATGAGGAGCGAGGGCTAGGTCCGGTTAAAGTCATTTTTAGAGACGAAGAATTTTTGTCTCCGTCAGTAGATCGTTTTGTTAAAGAGGTCGCAGAGTACGATTGGGTAGATTTTGAATGGTATTGTCTCCCACAAGCACAGGAGCTTTGGGTCCTTGGGCGTAGAGAGTACATTTTGCTATGGTCAAAGATGAGAGAAAGAGAAGGCCGTTTATGTAGGCCTTTTCCGGATAGTTGTTGGCGTGCAGAGCACTTTGGTTTAGATCCGGCTGTACCGATTCCACTTGGGATTGATGCGTATACGTTACAAGGGAAAGAAGGCAAAGTTGCCTTTGTTACTGGCATTAGAGCAAACGAATCTATGATGAGATACCGAACGGTGGTTCAGAAACTTCATGAGAATTACATTAACCATCCGTTTGGAATGCCAAAGTCGGTCCCACTAAAATTTGCTAAAGTCATTTATGATTGGACTGCAGATGATGCGTTAAAATTTATTGTAGAGGAACACAATGGCACATATTGCGACTACTATGATTACGCAGGAATGAGTGGATCTAACCAAAGAGTTGGTATTCCACTACACTCAGTTGCTTCAAGAAGAATAATGGACGTATTGCGTACAGAACCAGAATTCTTTGACGAGTTATATAGATGCTACGAGCCTATTAATGCTCAAATGAAACTTTGGAGTGAGTTTGACATAGAAAAAATGATTGATGGTTATGAAGCCTTAGGTTGGGACGGTGTGAAAATGTGCATTGAAGAGAACATGGTTACGCCCGGATTTAAGAGAGAAGCCATGGCATTTGCCCACAAGTTTAAACAAAAACATGCAAAAGATAGTTGGGGGTATCCCATAGATCACCTTTTGCGTACTATTTTGCTGCACTCTTTTATTGGTGACACTCCGTCCCCAGTTGGTCCAAAAACAAGGGCGCACAGTAAGCGTGTTGCAGCTTTGGCAAAAGCAGAAGAGTTAAGATTGGCTGACGCTGATTCACTTGACAAACAAGACGACAGGAGATAATTATGGAAATAGTAAAGAGAGACAGTTTGCGTCCAGCCGATTGGACCAGTACATGTTATGTTGTTAAGCCAGATTTTAAACAGCTAACATCTTCTATCAAATCGTTTGGAATCCTTAGCCCAATTATTGCACAAAAAGATGGTACAATAATAGATGGGTACCATAGGTGGATTATCGCTAATGAAAATCGCATCAAAAACGTGCCCGTTGTCTATGTTGACGTAGACAAGATAGAAGCAATTTTATTACATATTGACTTAAACCGTTATCGGGGTGTAGTTATTTCTAAGTTTTTATCCCGATTAATTCAAAGAATCTGTGCATCAGGAAGATATTCAGATGAAAAGTTACGAACTAGAATGGGAATGACTTGGGATGAGTTTGATGTTTTGAAGGATGGTTCTTTAGTAAAAATGCGTAAAATAAAGCAACATACTTATTCTCCTGCGTGGGTTCCAATTGAATCCCCCACAGGTGAAGACATACATATAGAAAGGCCAACAGGTCATAAAGAGCAGGTTTAAAATGGGAATGGACATAAACGCATATCAAGTTGGTGCAAAATCAACTGTTCAGTACTCTCAGGAAAATGCTATTGTTGTGTCTGCTCTTGGTTTGACTGGTGAAGCTGGTGAAGTCGCTGACATGATTAAGAAGATAATCAGAGACAGCGATAAAGAGTTGTCTGAAGAAAGTCTTTCTAAGTTGGCTAGTGAGTTGGGTGATGTTCTTTGGTATATTGCTTTGCTTGCTTGGGAGTTGGGTTTCTCTCTTGATGAGATAGCTAAATTAAACTTAAAGAAAATATTTGACCGCTATGGCTATAGTGATACTAGAGAGTTTTAGATATGGCTCCCCCATGGCATAAACTAGGTTATGCAGTAACTTCTGATCTTCCCAAAGAAAGGTTACTACGAGAAGCACATGCTGATTATGATGTTATCCTCAGCCCTGTACAGGTTGAAGACGTAACTAATGGAAAATTTGTAACTGTGGAAGATAGGTTCGTTACCGGACGTGTTGATCCAGATACTTTAGATTTAGTCAACTGGGAAGTTGTTAAAGGCCGGTATCAGGTTATTCCCAACGACGTTATTCTTGACAAAGCGATTGCAATTGTAAGTTCTTCAGGTAATGAAGCGACGTTAGATAGTGTAGGTGTACTGGATGGGGGTAGAAAGTTTTTTGCTACAATCAGAACCACTCAATTAAACTTACATCCAAAAGAAACAGATGTTCCAGATGTAGTGGACAACTATATCGTTGTTATGACTTCCCACGATGGAAGTATTCCAATTTGTTATTACAACCTAGATATTCGGAGAAGTTCATCATGTGTTTATCGGATAGCCCCTGATTCTGCTTTAAGTGATTTTTCTTTACGAAAAAGACATACACCCCATGCTACCGACAGGTTAGAAGAAGCAACACAGGTTTTGAATATGCGAAATCAGTGGACAAAAGAACTTACCACAGCAATAGAAGATCTTTCTGTACCTTTGAAAGATTATCAAATTCATTATGTGTTAGATAATAAGTGGAGTTTTGATAAGGCAAATACTAAGAAAAAAAGAGAATACGCTGAAAGCGTCCATGAGATGGTAAAAGATTTGTATATGTCTGATAGAAATGCTGGAACTTTCGGGGAAACAAAGTGGGCCTTGTATAACGCTATATGCGAGTTCTATGACTTTCATAGGAACATAGACGAATTAGAAGGCATACAGCAATCTTTTGAGCTGGATAATTTTGTACATAGGGAAAAGATTTCAGTATTTAAAAGTCTTTTAAGCAAGCCTGTTTCTTTAACAGCGTAGGAGCGTAAATGAAAGATCTTCGTAAAACACCGTGTTATTTTTGCGGTGATTCAGTTAAGATAGGCGAAGTAGGGACATACCGCAAGGTTAGTGGATGGGCACAGGTCCGTCAGCAAGGCGGGAGCAATTCATTAGCTTTTATGTCTACACCTGAAGCTTGGGCACACGCTCCGTGCATTGACAAAGAAAAACAGATTCGTAGCGGCAGAGTTAAGCAAGAGGAGACACTGTTTTAGTGACTTATATCGCTTGGTACATATTCAAAATACTCATGGCTTTAGCCGCTAGCTCAACTGCACTTTTCTTTACCCCACAAACAAGTAATACTTTTCCAGAGCCAGTTCAAACAGGTCTGGCTGAACTTGAGGAAGTTTCAGGCGAGCTTTTAAACTCTATTTTGATAGTTGATCCAGAAACCCAGTTTATGTGGCACATTACTGATGGAGCCGTAAGGCGACAGTATCGTGTGTCTACAGGGCACGGGTCGTTTAATGCTCAAGGTGATTTGATACGCTTAGGCAATACAGTCGGTTCTCACAGAACTCCTGTAGGCTACATGACCACTATTGGATCGGAAGCTACTATATGTGATGTTGACGAGATAGGGGCACAGTGGACCACCACAAGTTGTTTCGGTAGGTACGCTACAGTAGACCAAACATTACCGAAAGACCAAAGGTGGCAGATCACCAGACAATTAACTACGGTGATATTAAGAATGTATTCCCAAGAAGCAAGGAACTCCAATTCGGTAGTTAGAGGCATTTTGATGCATGGGACAAATCATTATGATTCAGTTTATGAGCAGTATCCAGACTCTTGGGGATGCGTTAGACTACTACCAGAAGAAATTCTTGACTTGGCTGAGCATTTAAATGCGGGCGTTAATCAGATATATATTTTAGATAGGGAATGGCATGGATGACAAAGAAGATATTACCATCACGCTTGCATTTGACGTAGCGGTTGCTGCTCTTGCATCAATAGAGGCGGCGAAAGATCGTGTTGACTCTGATAGAGTTGAGTATAAGCAAAGACTGTATGATGCTCAAAGAATACTTATGCAAGCTATGGATGTTAATTAAACTATAATTTCAACCCGTTTGCGAATACCCATACCTAGCCCTGCACACAAATTAAAGGCGTGTACAGAAGCGTCAACTTGATCGTCGTGTACGTTTGCTTCTGGAAATGCTGACATTTCATCAATAAAATCTGTGTTCCAGCTGCCTCGTAATAACCTTACGTTTCCATTGGCAACAGCAGCGGCCATTGGTTTAGCCCTTGTTTCTTTATCACCCGTTGCTCGTTGCCCAGTAAAGGCGTATCCCGGCAACACGTATCGTGCGTATTGGTCTATAAGATTTTTTCCGGCAGATCCGGGTTCTTGTTCCATTTGAATAGTTATATCTGGCCCATCTTCTTCAGCTGTTGCCTGTATAAACTTTTCTACTTTATCACCTTTTGCCCTTATGCGCCGAACATCCATTATGTAGAATATTCCGTCATGCATAGCGCCCAAGCATCCAACTGTCCAGTCAGGATCTGGGTACGATGGTGATGGTTCGCTTCCAGCAAGATCCCAAAATCTTATTATTTGAGTATCTGAATTAAAATCAGGTACTTCTGCGGGTTCAAGAATTTCAAACAGAGTTCTGTCAAACATAGACCCTAACGTTGTGGCCCACCAGTCACCGAACTCTAATCGCTTTCGCTCTACTGGGTCTAGCTCTTGAAGAACCGCCCTGTACGACTCTGGGTCAATTCCGGGGTTATCAGTAAGCTTAGATGGCACAAATATCCGCCCCTTTTCATTACCTTCCACGAGGAACCTTTGACGCACCCAGTTTGGTGCAGGGTTTGTTGCTGCCCTCATCCTTAAGGGCACTTGAGCTAAAGGTCCAGTTGATGGGCGACGCAACCGAGAAAAAAGATATCTGTAATCAGCTTCTCTAATTTCGGTAACTTCGTCCATTCCTATAAACTGAAATTCAGAACCTTTGTACCGTAGGTAATCTTGACTGTTGTTTAGATACCCAAATGTTATTCTAGCCCCACTTGGAAAAGTTGCTGTATATTGATTAGCGTTCCAATGAATGTCATCATAATTAGATATCCATTCCCTAAACCTATCCATTAGCGCTCCGGGAAGTGACAAGTCAGCGTACGTTCTACGGAAAAGAATAGCAGAGTAGTTAGGGATGTCCACATATTGTAAAGCAGCCATCAAAAGTGCAGAGCTTTTACCGCCACCTGCGGCTCCGCCGAACAAAACTTCTTGTGCTGTTGTCTTTAAAAATACTTTTTGGGTCAATGATGGCGCCTCTACCCAATAATCTGATGATTTGGGTTGTAGCCATTTATTAATAGCTTCCCAGTCTTCTTCGTGTACTAGCGCCATTTTCTAGTTGTCTCCTTGACAAAATACTGATAAACTAATTATATGAAAACGTTAAAGAGTTATTTTAATCGCTCTGTAGCCGCTCATTCCCTAATTTGTGTGGGTATAATAACATTAGGTCTTGGTATTAGTATAGTTCATTTAGGGTTAGGTATTGCAAGCAGTGGCGCAGCGTGTGCCATTTACGGTTACATTTTAGGGGCTGAATAATGGCATGGAATAAGCCAGAAAACAAATCAATCCAAAGTATAGACACTTCGGCAAAAGCTGCACCTATTTCAGTGGGTGCCCCAATTTCGTATAGTCCTAGTTTACAGCCTAAATCAGGGTATCATGATGGCTGGGACATAACCAAAGCATATCAAGATGGTGTTGCAAAAGTTACTTGGGTTTATCGCTGTATTGATGTTATAGCTTCAAACCAAGCAAAACTGCCTATGATTTTCCGAAAAGATAATAATCCTTTTGGTGAGGTCATTACAGAAGCCCCATTACTGGAAATTTTTAATAACACAACTAATGTCGGTGAGAATGCTTTTGCTTTCCGATACAGGCTTTCCGCTCAATTATTAATGAGCACACGTGGAGTATTTATTGAGGTTGTTAGAGACAAACTTGGTAACCCAATTGCTTTACACTTACTTCCACCTGCAGACACTTCTCCGATTCCAGACATTAAAAAGTTTGTAAAAGGATATGAGGTAAAATTACCTCAAGGTGACACAAGGGTAATTAAGCCTGAAAACGTAATATGGATTCGTCGCCCCCATCCGCTTGACCCTTATTTGTCAATGACACCAATGGAGTCCGCTGGTGTGGCAATTGAAGTAGAGAACCTTGCGAAGATATATAACAGAAACTTTTTAATTAATGATGGCAGGCCGGGTGGATTGCTTGTTTTAAGAAGTGAAATAAACGAAGAAGACAAAGATGAACTTAGATCTCGTTTTCAAGGAAACATTGCTAGGGCTGGTGCGGTAGGTGTCATAGCGTCAGATGATGGTGCAGACTTTGTAGACACTGCAGCAAACCCAAGGGATGCAGCATATATTCAAATGCGTACGCTTAATAAAGAAGAAATATTTGCGGCTTTTGGTGTCCCAGAGTCAATTATAGGAAACTCTTCAGGAAGAACTTTCTCAAACGCTATGGAAGAAGGAAAAGTTTTCTGGATGGAAACAATGGAGCCTCATCTTGATCTTATTGCTAGATCGTTTGATCCAATTGATCCTATTTATTTTGTGGATTTTGATGTTTCTGGTGTACCTATCTTAATTTTAACAAAACAAGAACAGCAGAACTTTTATCTTCAAGAATATCAACAAGGCTTAATTAGTGTAAATGAATATAGAACGCTAACGGATAGAAGGAAGGTTGAGGCTGAATTAGCTGATGCAATTCTCGCTAATCCAAACTTAACCCCTATCGCTAACACAGAAAAGCCTATGGAAGACCCTAATGCAGCGGCCCAACAACAAGGACCGATGGCAGGAGCTATGGCCGGAGTTCCCGGAGCTGATCCAATGGCTACTCCTCAGGGAGATGTTCCTATGGGACCTGAAGGTGCTCCTGCTGGCCCTGAAGGATCTGGACCTTCTCCGATGAGCATTCAAGCAGGCGTTCCATTAACAGAGCAAGCAAGTCAAGCACAACAATCTATCGCTACAGAGTTTAGCCCAGAAGAGGGCGGCTTTGTACCTCTTGGAACTGTTCAAGGTACCGATCAAATTGAACTACCGGCTCAACAAGTACCTAGTGAGCTAGAAGGCTTTGAATTAGAGGAAGAAGACGAAGAAGAGGAAATTGAGGGTAGGAAGAGCCTCCCTTTTCTGAAATCAGTGTAAAGCCTTTAGATTGGGAAACCAAGGTTGCAAGACAAGTACTTTCTCTTGAGGAAAAGTACAAAACGACGGTAGATGCCGTAATTGACGTTCAAGAGCAACTCGCCCTAGACAAACTAGAGCAGGATGCTACTATTGCACTAATAAACTTAGGTTCAAATGCTGATTTTACTTCAGTAGTGTCTATGGCTGAACTTATTGAGACTTCTCAGCCGCTAGTTGATGGAATGAAAGAAGCCTACGAAACTGGTGCTACAGCCAACATAGAAGAAGGGTATGGAGCTTCTATTCAAGAAGACTTTGCTAACGCTGCCTTATCACAGCAAGTAGCTACTGTAAACGAGTTTAATTCCACCACGCAAAACGAGATAGTTAGTGCGTTGTCTCAGGCTTCAGGCTTAGATAGTGAAGATACGGACATTGACATTTTATTTAAAACGTATCTTGCATTTATACTTATTAAGGCTATTTTTCGTAAATTGCGGGAAAAACGTAGGAAATTGGTCATAGATACGGCTATTTTGGGTTCGTACAACATGGGTGTTTATGATTCTGCTGTTTCTGATAGGGAACAATTCCCTGTTTTGAAGAAAACATGGCTATCTATGCAGGATAATAGGGTCAGGTTGAGCCACAGACTTTTAAATGGTGACACTCTTCCTGTTGCAGAACCCTTTGTTGTTGAGGGGATTCCGATACGATTTCCTAAAGATCCGGTTGCTCCCCCATCTTTGACAATAAACTGTAGATGTTTCTTAAAATTCTCTAAGTAATTTATATAAACATTTTATATAAAGTGTCATTGAACTGCCTTAAATAATGCAGTAAGATAGTATTGTTCGGACATTTTTAACACAGAGGTTAACCATGAGTAATGTAACTTTAGCCCCATTAAGCGCCAATAGTGTAAATGAAACAGATGTTAGTTTTAAAGCTATTTCTGGACAAATTGGTATTGACAAAGCACAAGGTATTGTTGAGTGTTTTGTTTCGGGGGTTGGGAATAAAGACTCTGTTGGTGACATTGTTCTTCCCGGTGCCTTTAATTCATCGTTAAAACGAAGAAAACCTCGTGTTGTTTGGGGCCATGACTGGAATCAACCGATTGGGAAAGTGCTTGAAATTTACGAAGTTCCAGCATCTGATCCTCGGCTTCCAGAAAAAATGAAAGCAGCCAAAATTGGTGGTCTTTTTGCAAAAGTACAGTTTAATTTAAATACTGAAAGAGGGCGTGAAGCGTTTGCAAATGTTGCGTTTTATGACCAAGAACAAGAATGGTCAATAGGATACAAAACAATAAATGCTGATTTTGACGCCGGAAGACAAGCAAATCTACTCAAAGAAGTAGAACTTTATGAAATTTCACCTGTTTTACATGGAGCAAATCAGCTCACAGGTACTATTTCTGTTAAGAACGAGGAAAGGGGCGTCTCAAAAGAAATGAATGAAGACGAAAAAGGTGGCTTGCGGAACACACAAATGAGCGATCCCAATGATCCAAAAAGCATTTTAAGGACTGCTCTATCACAAGCTTTAAGTCGCCCGATTGAAATTTTAAACATGGATGAAAATACTGTTGTTTTTGAAACTTCTCCGGGCATGGTGTGGCAATCAGGTTTTCACCGTGAAGGAAATCGTTACATGGTTGGTGCTCCTGCAAGGGTTAAACCAATGACAACTTACATGCCTCTTGAAGGAGGGGTACAAGAATCGCTCCCACAGAGTGCGGGTGAAGCAGAAAGAATGGATAGGAAACCAATGACATCTCTAAAAGAAGAAGGAATGCATGGAGTACTCATGCGAGACGGCGAAGAAGAAGTAGGTGAGCCCAACACTCCGTTTGGTTTTACTGGCGAAGAGGCAGCCATGTCATGGGCAATGACGTTGAACTGTTCAGGCTCCCATTCTTTTGATGGAAAGTTTTATCCTTGTGAAGATCGTGACACCTACTTAGAAGCACTTAAGGCGTTTGACAACAATGCAAACATAAGTTCATATAACGACTATGTAAGTGACGCTGAAAAAACTGCAGAAGGATGCTCCTGTGACACTGAAACAAAAGGTGGAGGAATGACATACATTGATGAAGATGAAGCTGAAGAACTAGTTCGAAAGCCCATGGAAGAGTTAAAAGGCTGGGATGAAGATGATGAGTACAAGGGAGGCGGCGTATCAAGAAGGGTACAAAGAGACCCAATGGCTCTTCTACTAATGGCGTATAATGCCATGCTTCCCTTAAAAGGTGCTACCGAGCAAAGGCAAGTACTATTAGGCTTGATTGACCTTGTAGAAGACTTTCTCACAAAAGATCGTGAAGAAGAGGTTGAAGTTGTTATGGGAACATCAAAGTCTGTTTCGGGTTATGTTGTTAACGTAAAATGTAACGGCGATCAAAAGTTTGATGTTATGGACAGCATGCGACGTGTTCCAGTTTATGCACAAGATGCACCTAACGGCGTTGATCTGTTTTTCTCTAGCAAAGCAAAACATGAAGTAATTATGGAACGTGTAGCTAAGGGACTAGCCAGACTATCATTTGATCCAGTTGTTTCTGGAAGAATTGAAAAAGAAGTTGACACCAACTCTGGTGTTAAGTAGACTAAGTTGAGAAACTTTAGGAGTTTATAATGGATGAAAACACAGAAGAACAGTTAGCAAAGTTTGAAGAACTTCAATCTCAACTTGAAGATACTGAAGTTAAAGACAATGAAGACGCTGTTGAAGTTAAAGAAGACGAGCAGGCTTCTGAAGAAGCGACCACTGAAGAAGAAGCTACTGAAGAAGAAGCCTCTGAAGAAGAAGCCTCTGAAGAAGTCGCTGAAGAAGATGCTGAAGGCGACGCTGAAGAGTCGGTGGACGAAGAAAAATCTGCTGAACATAGCGAAAGAAACGAAAGTTTACGTCAAAAAGAAGCTGCGGTTTATGCTCAATTAGAGCGAGAAGCGGATGAAGATGAGGAAGAAAACCCAGATGTTCCTGAGGTCTTTTTATCTAAGTCTGACTTTGATGATAAATGCCATACTGGAGAGTACCTTAACCTTAAAGAGTATGAAGATCTTGATGAAGATGCAAAAGGTTCATATGGTATGGTTCAAGTCTATGATGAAGACTCCAAGAAGGGCTATGGTATGCGTTATCGTAGACGAAACCCTCTTAAACGAAACATGAGCTACAAAGAAAAATTTTATGACAATGCAGAAGAAGCTGCAGAAGCCGCACTAGAGATAGGTTGTGAAGGGTACCATGAAATGGATGGAAAATTCATGCCATGTCAAACTCATGAGTCCTATCTAGAGAGAACCGGACAAGGCGAAGCACAGCGCTTAGAGCGTGCTCCTATGGAAGGTATGGAAAAGAGCGAAGATTTCCTTTGTGGTTTCCAACGTAAATCTGTACAAGCCCCATGTGATTTCTGTAGAGGCGGGTGTTCTCCTGAAGATGGATTGCCCGGACTTGCGGATATTGAAAAATTTGTTATGAAATCATATGAAGGGTCAAAGATTATAAGTTCTGGATACTCAAATGTTGATGATATATTTGTTGTTGATATTAAGCGTGCAGACAACTCTTCTATTGAAGTTTTCCTTTCAGGAGAAGGCGATGAACTCGGATGGTTAAAGCTTGATGACGAACTTGTAGATGAAGTTGAATTAAAGTCACTTGATATAATTTCTACTCAAGAAGCTGAAAATATTGCAGTGAAAACACTTGGAGGAGAAGCCTCCAGCGTTACGGCTGACATATTTAACCAGCAAGACGTTTACGTAGTTGAGATTAACACGTTTGACGAAAAGAGTTACGACGTGTTTATTTCTACTGAAGGTAAAGTACTTGGCTATGATGAATACACTGTTGAGTCTCCCCTATCAGAAGACGAAGAAATTAAAGCCCTTGAAGCGGAACTTGCAATAAAAAGAATGTACTCTCGTGAGCAAAGAGAAGAGATGGCAGACAATGGAGAAGCTTTAGAAGATGGGTCTTTCCCAATAGCTGATGAAGCTGACCTTAAGAACGCTATCCAAGCATATGGTCGTGCATCTGATAAAGCGGCGGCAAAAGCACACATCATGAAGCGAGCTGAAGAGCTTGGCCTTGACGAGCTTATTCCAGCTACTTGGTTAGAAGAAGATGCTGAACCTACCGATGCTCCTGATGAAGCTGCTCGTATAGCAGACGAAAAAGGCATGGAAGAGGCTAACATTGATTTGAAAGAAGCCTTAGAAGAATTTGAGGCTCTTAAAAGAGATAACGGACTTTCCTAATTTGATCTAGGAGGGTCCCATGCAACAAGTTCTTATTTTTGAAAAAATTCAAGAACAAAGTGCACATATAGGGTTTTCAGAGATAGAATATCTTTGGAATCGGAACTGATTGGGGTGTACAGATGACAATTTTTGAATCAAAAGCCCCACAAGAAGCTATTTTTGACCTGCCGCAAGAGCGAATCACTGGTGATATCCTCCGTGGGCGTGGTCCGAGAAGAGGCAACTTAGAACGCTTAATTAAATATTGGCGTCCAATTATGCGTAAGCCGGGCGGATTCCGTAGGTGTTTAGTGATTTTAGCTAATCACCCCGAGCTTTATCCTTTAGAAAGAATATGTGCGTGGCTTCACCATGAGACTACAGGCTTGTGGCCAAATGAAGGAAACCACCATGAAGGGGGCAAGCTTGGTCCTATTGTTGGTCAAGCAAGACGTTTCCTAAAGAAACCGAAACGTAAAAAACGTGGTAAGAAAAAGAAAGACGATGGTATTTTCTTAGACCCTGATTTTTACAGTATTAAGAGCATGATCAGCGAGGCTCGCCTTTTTGATGGTGTTCTTGTTCAACCAATAGCAGGGCGCCAAAACGTTATTGAAATGAAAGCTGCTATGTTCGCTAGCAGAATGTCTGAAGTTAAAGCTGCTAGTGATGAAATAAAATTTAAAAAAGTTGGACTTGTTGGAAGCGGTAGTGCTGCTGGTCAGGCGTTACAAGCGGCCGGAAGTATTTTATTGCCCGGCGACATTTCTGACTTTAGAAGTCCGGTTAGGTCTCAAATTTATGAAACCCTAACTCCGGGCGGTGGGCGTGGCTTACCTAGTGCTAGACGATTAATACGAGGCGCTGGAAGTGGAGCACGTAATAAATACAGGTGTCCTCCCGGATTCCAAAAAGGTGGGACATTTACAAACAAAACATTTTCTACTTGTGGTGCTCAGGTTCTAGCGCTTCCGGATATGGGTCCGGGTTCGTTAAATGCTGACGCCCAAAGAGCGCTTGCCGATTTAGCTAGAGACGCAAGCATGGTGCGAAGTGTGGGGGAACTTAGAAGCAACTCCAACCCTTATGCAGTTATCCGTGCCGCTCAAATACCCTTCGCTCCGAAGAAGGGAAGCCCAACTAGACGACAGATATCAACAGATCTTATTTTAGGTCGTGTTTTTGACGGAGAAGAATTTGGTCCTAGGTTTGTCCGTAGAGACGGAGTAATTTTAGAACCAATGGTTTCTGAAGAGTTTTTAAGTGAAATGAACGAGTTTGACGACATGGTTGATGGCTCGTTTGTGACGACTTATAAAGACGGTATTGTTGGTGTTGATTCTTTACGCACGTTTGGAACAGGTATTAGAGACTCATACATAGCAATTCCAGATACTGGTGTTGTTAAAGTAAGTAGAGTTGGAGGAGAACTTTCTCCTGAGACTCGTTCAGGTACAATTAGAGCGTTTAACGCTGAACAAGGTCGGTCACCTAATGTTATTTTCCCACTTTTAGAATTTGTTGATAGTTCTGATGGAAAGTTTGTAGTTGAGTTTGGTGACATTACCAATAATAAGTATGTCCCTGCAACAGAAGAGATAAACGAATTAATAAAAGTTAAGTCTGGCAATACGACTAAACTGGTGCCTACGTGGGTGTATAACACCTTCTTATCAAGGTCTGCACCACGCCGAGCAAAGAACTCACCAATTTTTGAAATGGTTCCTGACTCGGTTACAGAAAAATCATTAAACAGTAAGTTGGCGTCTAAGAAGTCTTTAGATGCAGCATCTGCTCACGCTTACAACATTATCATTGATACGAAAGCCGCTAAGTTTAATTCAGCACTATATAGTGCCGACCTTGAATTAAAAGTAAGTTTGCGTAGGGGCGGTAGGCGTTTAGGCGCTGCTGCTGAAACTGCAGGCGATGTTGCTGGCGGCGCTTCTGCAATATTTGACTCTACTTTAAAACGATTTCGTTGTCCTCCGGGAACCAGAAGAGGCGGTTCATTCTCCGATAAGTTCGGAACCAATTGTGGCTACTCACTCCCCAAGAATTTAGTTAATAATTTTATAAATGTTGGTCAAGATCTTAGGAATGCTGCTAGGTCAAAACCATTTAACCGCCCAAATAATCCCGTAGTTAAAACACAAACTGCAAACTTACGACGTGTTAAGGACACTTTAAGGTCCACGTTAGAAAAAACAGAAGACAAGGTAGGTAGTGGAATCGGTAGAACGATTGCTCAATCTAGGAAGCTAAGAACGTTAACCCCTGAAGAGAGAACTTCTTTGGGTGGTGAGCCTCTGCGTGATTCTTTAAGGAATTTACGGGCTTTTGTTCAAACGAATAAAGACAGCCTTTCTATTGGAGATACACGGAAACTTTTTAAAGAGCTTTCGGATTTGAGTTCTTTAGAGGCTGGTCGTATAACTGATAACCCAGATGGCGATAGGGGTATTCAGAAGGAAATCTCTCAGTTGATGGGGGCGACCCTTAATGATCTTAGGTCTATTGTTAAGGTTGATGCACCTGATGTAACCCCTAAACGTTCTAGAAGAAGAGATACAAATCCTAACGCCGCTAATTTACCGTCTGTGGAGCAGGTTTTGGAATCAGTTGCAGATACTCGGTTGGGGTCTAGAAAAAGAATAAGACGCTCTGAACGTATCCCTGAAATTGAGTCTATTAATTTCCGTGAAGATGTTACAGATACAAGTACACCTTACGATTCTGAGCGTGTACAGACGATGAGAGACGTTATTAAAGACGTACAAATAGACTTAGCAAACCAGATGAACACCGACATGGGAAGCGCTAGGGAACTTCAACTTACTGATCGTGGTGCTCTGCAACGGACTCGTAGAAGAAGAATGCAGACGGGCCAAGCGGCTCAATCTTTAGAGAATTTACAAGAGGCTGCACAAGAGTATATTAGAAATAACCCTGAAGACCGAACCTTCCAACGAAGGCTTATGGATTTAATGGAACTTCGTGAACTTCAAGCCGAAGACCTGAGCGAAACAGATTTTGTACGAAACACAGAAAATGTGGTACGTCGTTTGGCGCCAGATCGCAGAGACACTATTGTCCGTCGCTTTTTAGCAGGGCGTGAAGGCGGATTAGAACGAACCCAAGAGTATGGCGCACGTGTAGAAGCACGTGATTCCAAAAAGGGTCCTGTTTCAAAAGTACGTTCTTTATTGGCGGATAGACGAGCAAACGTTGTTGAATCTAAGCGTAGAAAAATAGATTTTAGAACACAGTATGTTGACCCTGATGTTTTATCCTCACCTAAATCTAAACAAGCAATTTCTGCTCAAGATGGGGTTTTGGGAACTTTAGACATTGATGGTGATCTTGCGACTGATTTAACTTCTGTGGATTGGGAGCTTCAGGGCGTTATTGAGCAAGCACGAAATCAGAAAAACTTTGATCTATATCAAGGCGAAATTGCACCTCTTTTAGGTATTGAACGGTCCGATTGGGATCTAGGTAACGGTGATCTTGATGCTGGTTACGAGACTCTTAGAGCAAAAGACCAGTCTGAAATGTTGGCGTGGGCCAGACAAGCCCTAGGGCATGATACAGTTATTGCGCATAGTGATCCCCCATTTAGAATAACTATTGACGGTACAGAGCGCACTGTGCAAAAGCAAATGAGAACCAAAATTTCTAGAGTCTCTAAGTCAAGAGACTCTACATCAATTAATGGTGAAGTCATAATGGAGCTGCGTGATGTAAACACTGGTGACGTTGTTTACTCAAGAGGAGTAAGAGATGGTTTCGGCTTCCCGTCTTCAGGTAGATTGAGTTTAAGTATTAATCATCCTTCCAATAGAGGTGGGTCTTCATTGGGTGCGGATCTTTTGGGGGTAGATGTTAGAGAACCTGTCGGAGACGATGGCCAGATTGTAACTTGGGCCTCAGGCGGTTACGCTGACAATCTTATCACAATGGGGCTTCCATATATGCGTGGTGCAGGACTTGACTCTGTTCGTGTTGGTGCCGCAGACATGGGTAAGGCTGCGTGGCCTAAAAAGGGTTTCCGCTCATCTTCTTCTAGCACGATCTCTGGCTTGAATGGGCAGATGAAACAAAAATCTGATCTTTTCTTCAAGGCAAGACAAATGCAAGCAAACGGAGAGACTTTAGGTGTGGCAGAAAGAGCCGCTATTGTTTTCTTCAGCGACGACGATAGTATTGCTTCTGAAATACAAAGGATGGCTGAATTCTCTGTAGGTAAACCTACCAATAGAATGCCAGCCCATCACGATTATATGAACGTTTTGTACAAACGTGACCCTGAACGAAACATCATAGAAGGAGACAGGGTAGGAGACGCAGGTTTTGTACGAAACACGACTCTTTTCCAAGCTTTCGGTGACCGAAGCTGGTCTGGTCTTTCTGATCCTGACAAAGAGATGGTTTCGGCGGAGTATAGAGAGTACTTCCCAGATGCCGATGATGCGGAGATACGGCAAGCATTTTCAGCCAATGCTATAACAAACAAGTTTGGTTCAGGCAACCTAGACATTAGTTACTTAGAGGTACGTGATGAGAATGAATTACCTGATCTAGTTGAAAGATATAGAACACCTACGGCTGCTAATGTCAATGGGTTTGGTGAGCCTGTTTCAGCTGATGTTAGAACCATCTCGCACTCTACAGGAAGTCATGAAGTAACGCTACTGCCTGATGGTCAAGTGCCTAGAATGGCGGCTCTTAATCAAAGCGAAAGAAGCGCCATGTCAACTGGTATAGCTAGATCTTTGAAAGAGCTAGAAGTCAACGAAGGTATTGAAGATGATGATCCGGGTCTAGCAAGAGTAATTGCTTTACAAGATGCATTAACCAATCCTGAAACCACAAGATTTAATAGAGATTTAGTTAACCTTGGTAGCGATGAAAACGTTGAAGCTCTTCGTGGTGATGTGTTAGATCTTAGAGAAATTGCTGATGACGCTGAAGACACTGAAGCAAGAGATTCTCTTGACGCTTTGTTAAAAGCATTAGATGGTGATTCTCAAGGTAGCCGAATATTTTCTTCTAGTGAATTAACTGATAACGATGAATGGCTAATTAGCCCTAGCGCTACTGATCGCTATAGAGAAGAAATTGAAGCGGATGCTCCTAGAACAGGAAGAGCCATGAGAAGCGTTGAAGGACGCTACGACATGCAAGGCCCCACTGGAGACATATGGGAAGAAGAAGACTTAAACGAAGAAGCGTTAGAAGTAAGGCTTGGAAATCGTTTAGATGACGTTACCGTCAGTGACGAAGACTGGGATGGGATGTCTATTGATGAGGCCGCTAACGCTCTCAACATACCTAAAGAAGAAGTTAGAGAACGTGCCCACGCCGCAAGAACGAGAAGAGCGATGGAAGAGTTAGGGGACCAAGAAGTTGACATTTATAACAACACGGTTCCTTCTGAAGCGCATACTGTTTCATTATCTAAAAACGAATTACAATCACTAGAAGTTGCGCTTGTTCGTGCGCTTGATGATTACCCAGACCAAGACGGTGACAACAAACTAACATCTTTATTATTTGAAGTTAGGGAAGCTAATGTTGATGGAGAAGAGCGTGCGGTTTACCTTGGTAGCCTAGAGAACGTGAACGAGTTACAAGACTTGTTAGACAATAAAGCCAACCAATTTATTGAGGACGATAATTTTAATTTTGAACTTGAACAATCTGTTGATTTGTTACGCAATGCGAAAACTGATCGCCAGCTAATTTCGTCTAGCGTTTTGGATGCTGGAGAAATTGTGTTTGATGACAACGATTCCGATGAATTAGTTGGCTTGATAAGAACTGGTACCGCTACTCGTGCTACTGATGGTCCACGTCCTAATATACTGTCTTCTTGGCCTGATAGAGACGATGATTCCACTTTTGATTCTCGTTTGGCTAAGTTTAGAGAAGACGGTGATGCTTCAAGGTTCAGCAATGATGAACTTGAGAGAGTAGTTGAAGAAGTAAGTATGGGTCCTCCGGAGTTCCGTAGAGGTAGGGCCACTAGAGAAGCATACACGACTGAAGAAAGATTTACGGACATTTCATTTGAGGAAGATGATGACTTCAATGTTACAACTGTTGATGGTCCTCAGTCTGCTAGAGATCTCGCTCGCTTCTTAGCACGTGGGACTGATGATGACGGGAATGAAGTTACAGAGCAGACTCTTGAAAGAGATAAAGATGCTGTTGTAGACCCTCTCATTGAAAGTGCAAATAGTTTAGAGCAGGTTACAAATTACAGTGAGTTCCAAAGAAGCGGATTAGGCATGTATGGACAAGACCTTCCTGAGCTTACTCCTGATCAAAAAGAAAATGTTACACCTGAAGAGTTGATTGAGCTTGTTCCTGATGAAATGCGGGAAGATCTCCTTAGAGGTTTAGGTGATAATCCAACTTCTGACGATATTATCAGATCTGCTGACAACTTGTTGACTGATATGGATAATGACATTTTTGATATTAATAGGCAGTGGGATGAAGTTATCTCTGGTGATATAACTGAACGAAGAGCTGATAGGCTTGCTGATGAGGTCCGTTCTGGTAGAGCTACCCGTCGTGATGGCGCTAACATTGGTGTTGATGAGAGGGGAATGATTGCCCGTGACGATAGCGATTTTATAAATCGTTATAGAAGGGAACCTTTAAACGAGAACTGGGGATACGGAGACGAATTTGGTGATGAGGAAGTCGCTGGAACGCTTTCAACAGAAAATGTTGATGTAAGGGTTGTTAAAGATCCTGATACTGGAAGGTGGGTAGCTGACGGAAGTTACCTTGATCCAGATGATAATACAGAGTACTTTTATGACGATTTTGATTTTGAAACTGAAGATGAAGCTCAGCAGTTTTTAGATAGTCTTGATAAGTTGCTTGAAGAGATTCATGTGGGTGATTTGGATTATGAAGACGGTCAAAATCAGTTAGATGAATTTCTTAGGTCTGGCGGAGAATCATTTGAGCCAAGAACTGGTAGAGCTACACGACGTGATGGAGGGCAATCTCTTGACGATTTATTAGCTAGAGTCAGGAGAGATAATGACCGTGATGCGTCTAGAAGAGGCGATGCCGAGTTTGGTCGTTTGCTGGATTCTATAGAAGAAGAAAATACAAGACGAACTGGTAGAGCTACACGATTTAGTGATAGCGAAGAGATGGGTGGTCCGACTCTAGCAGATCGGGTAAATATGCTCCGTACTGATGAAGGAGATTCTAGAGAGGACGTTAACAAAGCAAACCGATTACTGGATCGGCTTGAGATAGAAGAGGAAAAAGATTATGATTCATATGAGTCAGGTGTGCTTAGAGAAATGCTGGAAGAGCATTTAAGTGACGCTGAGTCTAGAAGAATGAATCTTCAATTTTCTGGTAATAGGACTGGTAGAGCTACAAGAAGGCAGCAGTTCTGGGATGAGCCTGTAAGAAGAGACGGAGAGTCTGACGAAGAGTTTGAAGAAAGACTCCAACAATGGGAATACATGGAAATGGAAGCCCAAGATATGGCAAGACGAGGAGCCATGACTAGGACATCTCCACCACCTCCTCCTCGCAGAGGACGTTACGATGATGTAGGTAGAAGCACTCCACCACCACCTCCTCCTCCGCCTAGAGCAGGTCGTTATGATGATGTAGATTCTAGAAGGTCTACACCTCCACCGCCTCCTCCGGGATCAATGCCACCACTTAGACGTGAACGCCCTCTTAGGGACCGACTTTCAGATAGATTTAGACGATCAGATCGGGATAGAACCGACAGACCAGCTAGTGCTCGTATGGCAGGTGGACCACCGCCTAGAGTTGAAAGAGATATACCACCACCGCCTCCTCGTAGCGGACGTTACGACGATATTCCAGAACTAACTCGTGAAGAACGAAGATTAGATGATTTAGGCTTCTCTAGAGACCCAGATAAAATACCGGATATAGGGGGTCGCACTTTTAGGGCAAGAGAACGTGCTCTAGAGTCTTCCTATAGGGATTTAGAGAGATCCCCAAACCGTCACATAACCGCTGGTAAAAGAGATGATTGGCTTGAGGGGACAGAGTACTACACTGATGCTGGTCCTATCCTTCCTGATCCTGTGACTTTCAGCCAGTGGGTTGAAGACGCCAACCTTAGAGAACAAGGAACTCGTGATGCGTTCGGGCTCCACCACGCCATTTACGGCGACGAAAAGTCTCCTTTGATTAGTTTACGTTTCAATAGTCGTAGGGATAGGTTGCGTAACAACCCAACTTCAGAGGACTTAAGCAGCTGGTCTGATTCAGAGGTTGAAAATTATTTGGTCGCACTAGAGTGGAATATACCGGCCCAAGGCGAACGTGGACAGGGTTTCACTAGAGGCATGGGTCGTGATAGCCAGAGATTTGATATGGATCGGGCTGAGTACATTGAGCATTTAGAAATGGTTCGTAAGCATGTAAACGACAAGTATCAGTTTAGGGGCGGTGAAGAACATCCTCGTTATAGGCGTTCAAGATTAGAGAATGGTTTAGAGCCTTTTAATGAATTTGGATGGTCTTCTGGTTTGCAAAAGCTTTGGGATGAAGATAATGAGTTACGTGGAGTAAGTTTTGATGAGAACGGCAGGAGGATTACAGAGCGTCCTCCTCAACGGCGAGATAATTTGACATTAACCTCTTTAGAGAAATATAGAGGAGAGTATGAGATTGGTGGGGGCTACCGTGAGAGATTGTATCCCGATCGTGACGAAGTTGAGAGGATGAAGGAAAGAAAAGCCCGCAGGAAACGTGAAGCTGATGCTCGTGCAGAAAGTCTTCTACGTAATCAGGAGTATAGAGATAGGCAGGGCGGTACGTTTGACCGAACGCCTTCCCCTCCTCCTCCCGGACGTTATGATGATGTAGATGGACCGAGGACTGGTAGAGCTATTCGTCGGGGTTCTAGTCTGAATTATGCAGAGTGGCAAATGGACAATGATATTTGGACACGCCGTGAACAAGGTGAAACCGTTGGTGAAATAGCAGATGACTTAGGAATAACTGTTGCAGATGTTCGTGAATCTGAAGAACGTCTCGGAAGATCTATGTCTCGTCAAGCTAGAGGCGTTTCCGCACGAAGAATGCTTGGTAACGTTGACATAACTGGTGACCCAGATTCTCCAAGGAGCGGTAGAGCTACCCGAAGAACTGGACGGCGTAGTGGTAGCCCAGCGGACAGAAGAAGAGACAGAGCAACGTTTGGTCTTGACAATCCACGAGATGAAGACAGAATCCCTTATCTTGACGCTAATCTTGAAACAGTAGATCAGGTTGAGTTAGATAGACGTATCCATGCAACAAGAAATTCTGGTTTTTCAGTAGAAGAAGTTGCTGAACGGTTTAACTTGGATGCGCCTGAAGTTCAACGTCGTCATGATGCTTATTTGACTAGAAATCCGGAAGAGACTTTTGTTGAGCCTAGAGTGGCGAAGCCACTGACTGATCGTGCCATAATGAACAGTATTGGAAGCGCCGATGATCCTGCTGCTCTTGATGCTTGGTTGGATGGTGTATCTGATGAGTTAAGTCAAAGCGAAAGACTTTCCGATCAACAAAAACTTAGCAGAAACTTTAGGACAATGCTCCCCTATGGCCTCACAAATGACGACAGAAGGCTTATGGGTAATCCGGATGTTGATAAGCGGAATGATGTTTCCTTAACAAGACGTGAGCGGATTGGGCCAGCGGGTGTAGCTAGGTTACAACAAATACAGAAAGCCACAATTGATCGTGAAAGATTTAGGCAAACTAGAGATCATAAAGCTAGACTTGATAATGATGACAGAACGGTTTTAAGAGACGCACTAGAAATTACAGGCGTTGGCGAGCAAGCACAGAAGATTAGAGATAATTGGTCTCGTGCTGCTGGTCCCCCTGAGTCTGCTGATGAAATGATTGTTAGAGTTTTTGAAGATACAGGTAAGCGTAGGATGCGACCATATGGTCAAGGTCCTACAACTTCTTTCGGAACTCGTGCAGAAATTGATGATTTGATTGGCAGGCTTAATGACAGAAAAGAAGGCCTTGATGCGGGTGACGCTAGAAAAGTTGATTCTGCTATAGGTATTTTAACAACGATGCGTGACTCTGAAAGTGGCACATGGGTGAGACGCCCTGATGGACCTAAACGGTTTGGTAGGGTTTATGAAGGGGCTGATCCAGCGCTTTGGGAACGTCACCTTGAGAATGAGGGACTTGGCTGGGATAAGAGTAATTTGCGTGATTACTCGGATCGTGATATTGAACAATTCATCGCTGATTTTGAAATATTTGATGATTTAGAATACGATTTCCCACAACCCAACGAGTCTAGGGAAACCGTACAAATTGAAGATTATTTAGGTGAAGGGCACCCATTAAGGTTCGTAATTGATAACATTGAAGAGAGTGTTAACAGCGGCGACTATTTTGATTACGATTCTGAGAGAGGTACTTTCTTTCAGCGTCCAAATTTTGATTCCGATTGGACTGCCCTAAAGGATGAGGCACTTAGGAGAGGACTCATAAGTCAGGAAGAATACGACAACCCAAGATTTTGGCAAAACATGAATCCATCAAACTGGAGGGAAGATTTGTCTTTAGGGCGGAGAGAAGCGGAAGCTAGGAGATTAACCCCATCTGGAAGATCCACTCAACGTGCAGAAGGAATGCGAACTGGTAGGGCTACCCGTCGTGACGATTCGTCTATGCCGGAGATTGGTGACAGGTTTAGAGATCCATCAGATGAAGAACTTATGGATATCGCACCTGACAGAAATCCATCTTCAAGCATGACTCTTAATGCTAGAGAACGTAGGCAAGAGCGCTTAGATGCTATGCTAGATAGACGTGAAGAGCGACGTAGAGAGCTTTCAGAGCCTGACGTGGAGCCGAATGAAGATGATTTGATTGATCAAGGCATACAAGACATGGTTGATGCTCAAATAGACGATATGTTGATGGCAAGATCTGGTAGGGCTACACGTAGAGTTCCACTTGATGATAATTTTCCAGAGATGGACAAAGATAGGGTACCTAAAGGACATAAGAAATATAGGCCAGACCCTCAATCAGATGACTTTTTTGACAACATGGAAGACTACGACATTTACACCCACGAGATGTGGAGAAGGTGGCGTGCAGGCGACAGCGTTGAAGACATAGCAAAAGACTGGAACACCACTCCTGAAGACATTGATTGGGATATAAGGTGGGACATGTATGGTACTTATTCAGACTGGTATAAGATGGAGAATGGTATACGACCTAGATGGGTTGATTGGGAAAGTATGACCCAAGATGAAATAGCCGAAATGATTGACGAACTAAACAGCGATTGATAGAATAAGGTTAGGCGTTAAAGGATTAAACTTATGGAATACTATAATTTATATGGAAAGAATGCGGTAGTTATTCGTGTTGACGATGATCGTACAGCCGAGTTCACTAACAAGCTTCCATTTGAGAAAAACGTGAATACCTTTGAATCTCGTGCCAGCACGCTTAAACAAATGAACTCTCGTGAGCCTGTGTACACTTTAGAAAACCTTAAAGTATTTTTTCCTGATGCTAAGAAAATTAAAGAAGAGATGTACAATAAAGCGGTTGCTGATATACAAGATTATAACTCTGCTCAAAAAGCTCTTAAACTTGAACTTAGTAGCATGTCGTCTGAAGATATGGAAAAGTATATTCGTTCCTTCCCAATTGACCATGCAAAGCTTATTTCTTATGACGGCTTAAATAAGATTGAGATGATGGTTCAGGCAGCTGTTTTGGGGTCTTCTTCTGCTACTGCTGAGATGACTCCTGACAAGTATAGAAAAATAGTTGAGCAAGTTTACTCTCTTTTAAAAAGCGCAGAAAAGTCTGGGAGTTCAAAGATAATAAAACGCATACTAAAAATGGGTGAAAAGTATAACCCGTCAGCACTTGGTGTAATTACGGATGATACTGAGGTTGTTGAGGAAACTGTTGAAGAAGTGGACATGCCGGATGTAGGTACCCCTGAAGTTGTTGAAGAAACAGAAGAATCTGAGGGTGTTGAAGAAGTTCAGTCATGAGCAAAGACCCATTAGAAGGACAGACAGTACCCACAAAGAAAATGGCTGAGAAACTGTCAGCCATGTTGGGTTGTTCAGGTTCTCATCGTGTTGGTGACTTTTGGGGTCCTTGTGAATCTAGAAAAGATTTAGATAAGCTTATTGAGTTAGGTAACCCTGAGTTTAGAGAATGGAAAAAGAGGCAGAACTCTACTAAAAGTGATCCAAAAACCCCTGCTAAACCATCTGAACGAATAAGAGGATCACGAACAAATAAGCCCGGAAGTGCTTCTGGTTCTAGGGGTGGTATTAAGCTTTCAGCTTCAGTTGAAAAATCTTTGAAAAACAAAGTAAAAGAACACAACGAGAAGATGGAAAAAGCGGATAAAGAAGATAGAAAAGTTACGCTAGGAATGCTTAAGGCTGTTTGGCGGAGAGGCGCTGGCGCTTTTTCTGCTACACACCGTCCGGGCATGGGCCGACAACAATGGTCTATGGGACGTGTTAACGCTTTCTTAAAATTAGTGTCTAGCGGTAAGCCGTCAAATCCTAAGTACACAACTGATAATGACCTTCTACCAAAGAAGCATCCACGGAAGACTAAAAAGAAAAGCGCTGAAGAATCTATTGAAACAAAAGCTAAAGCTAACGAAAACTTTAAACCTACTTCAGGAATGGTGGCTTCAGCTAAGCGTGGACTAGAGTGGCGTAAAGAGTTTAATCGTGGTGGGACTCCGGTTGGTGTGGCTAGGGCTAGAGATATAGCAAATAATAAAAATCTTAGTGAAAGCACTGTTTTAAGAATGTACTCATTTTTTGCTAGACATGCTGTAGACGCTAAAGCAGAAGGATGGAACTCAGGTGAAAAAGGTTTTCCGAGCGCTGGGAGAGTTGCCCACGAGTTGTGGGGAGGAAACAGTGGCCGCTCATGGAGTAAAGCCAAAAGAAATAAAATCATGAGAGAACGAAAAGAAAAAGCACAACCTACCGGCAATGAAAAAACGTTTTCTAGCGAAGAGGAGGCTTCTAACGAAGCTGTTCGTCTTGGGTGCTTTGGTGCTCATAGGGTTAGACAAGGTGTATGGCTTCCTTGTGGTACGCCAGAAGAATATAATGCTGCCCGTGCTCATGTAGGGGTTGGAGGCTCCAACATTTTACGTGCAGCAAGACCGACAAGAAAACTGGTTAATCGTGGTAAACATTGGGAAGAGTTGCGTGGACGGGGTCCTGAAGGTATTGAGACACTTCCCGGTGGTGGCTTGGTTTCTGGGAAACGTAAAAAAATAGGTAATTTTAGAAAAAGTATATAACCTCACAAGTTTCTGACAATTAATTTATTTTAATCTTCCTCCGTCATCAAACGGAGGCCTTTTTGTATAGTGGTTGTTTTACAAAACATATATACAGTATAATATATTTATCCTTCACCGCAAAATTTCTTGGAAAAGTTCCCATGAATACCTTTACGGTGTTGGTAGCATAATAATTGACTGGTCGTACTCACAGATTTTTTTTGTTGGGTCGCCTGTCATTAGTAGACATGTTTCATTCAATTGAAGGAGATATATAACATGAGCTTTGATGAAGGTAGGCTCAACGAACTCAAAGGTGCTCTCGCCGGTAAAATGGCAGAACAACAAGAGATCGCTGACTCAATATCACTTGAGGGTGAAACCCTCGTAGTTACTGATGACCATAGGTCATCTTTTAACGAAAACATGACCCAGATTAAAGAAATCAAGGGTCTCATTGAAGACATGACCACACTCCGTGACGTTTCTGCATGGTCATCTGAAGCCGATCACGCTTCTGTAGCTGCTGAAGTAGCTGCTGGCGTTGAAGCTGAAGTTAAAGCATACAGAAGCTCTGTAGGCGAAGCATTTATCCAATCGGATGAATTCAAATCCCTACAAGGTGGAAAATCAGGAGCCAATATGGCTTCTCCATTTGTCACGAAGTCACTTGAGCAGAAAGACATTTACTCAAGTCTGCCAACTGGTACACCCGGTTCTTTCGGAGCCGTTGAGCGTGACGGAATTATTCCTATCGCACAACGCCGAAGCCGAGTACGGGATCTTTTCCCATCACGTACCACAAACGCAGCCGTTATTGAGTATTTCCGTCAAACTGGTTTCACAAACGCAGCCGACACTGTCGCAGAGCGTTCTGGAAGCAACTTTGGCGCAAAACCAGAGTCATCAATGACTTTCGTAGGGGAGCAAGCTCCAGTACGAACCATTGCTCACTGGGAAGCTGCTCATAGGAATGTTCTTGCCGATGAACCGCAATTGCGATCAATCATTGACAATGAACTTCTTTATGGTCTTCGTCTTACAGAAGATAATCAAATACTTTCTGGATCTGGTACCGGAGAAGACCTTGCAGGTATTCTCAACAACGGTAGCATCCAGAGCTATTCATGGTCCGCTGGTGCAACAACTCCGGTTGCTGACACCAAGGCTGATGCCGTTCGTCGTGCAGCTACGCTTGCGTATCTCGCATACTACGAACCAACAGGTATCATCGTCAACCCTAATGACTGGGAAGACATTGAGCTTACAAAGAACTCGCAGGGCACTTATTTGCTTGCGATCTCTGTAGCTGGTGGCGCTGAATCTCGCATTTGGCGAATTCCTGTCATTGATACGCCTGCTATCGCTTCCGGTACTGCACTTATTGGTGCATTCGGAACTGGTGCGCAGTTGTATGACCGTGAAGCCGCTTCAATCCGAATTAGCGAACAACATTCTGACTTCTTTGTCCGGAATGCTATCGTTGTTTTGGCTGAAGAACGTTTGGCACTCGCTGTTAAACGCCCAGAATCGTTTGTGAAAGTCACATTTGACGCTGCTCCTAGCTAAACCTAGGAACTAGTTAGTCAGACCGACTTAAACGGTCCTAAAGCTTAGACCCCCTGCCTTCGGGCAGGGGGCCTTTTCTTTATATACCAATTGTGTATACTAAGGTATGGGCGAAGACGATATCAGAAGAAGTTCAGAAACTTGGTCTTCTGATGATCTTAATTCACTTTTAGTTAT
>MDSV01065838.1_pt1 | contig 27419 bp, 20 predicted proteins | sample 810851 | NCBI WGS metagenome assembly MDSV01 (sample SAMN05326640, study PRJNA326480) | marine metagenome | isolation source: seawater | place: Atlantic Ocean: North East | collected 2012 | reverse complement strand
TTTGCATCATCATCGCGAATTTCATTTCTCCAATCATATGGGTCTGTCCCTGCCAAAGAAATATTGGAATCTTGGCTTTCTCCTATTGGCTTCACGATGGTAAGTCTATCACCTCCATCGATAGTTCTAACCCAAGATGGTAAGATTAATTCCAATGTCAATTCAGATGGAGGTAAGTCAGAAGGAACTACTGAGTCAAGATAATCACTCGGTATTACTGATTCAATTGACAAACCGCTGTTTAACAAATTCTTCAAATCATTTTCTTGCAATACATCGATGTATTCTAAAAAGTCACCTTCATCAAAATTATTTCTCAAAATATCAAGCAAACTCATGCTAAATGGCTGACTGGTGGAACGCAAAAATACTGGATGCTGGGCATTCATTGCAGAACCTCCCCTAACACAATAATTCAATACTTCACCCGGTCCTGTAAGTTCAGAACAACCGTTAGAATGAGAGTAATTTAATCCGCCTGCAATTGGCATTCCCTCGGCAGTAGCATCAGAAACCCAATACACCTCATTCATGGCAATTGGATCGCTACCAATTGAGTCTGATATACCAGAGGCTATACTACCGATTGGGAAAGCCGTAGCTAAGTCATCTAACTCAACCAATCCATTATGATAAGCCATACGTATTCCGTCAGATGTTACAACTGGTAATGTAGCTGTATCAGATACATCGAGTAAGGAGATCCCCCAATCACTAAGGATTTCATCATCTAGATATGAGATTCCTGCGACAAAGTCAATTGTTGCTGCTGACTCATCTCGTAAATCCAGTTCTAATTTCAAATCAATTGCCTTTGTATCGTTAGAAATGCTAACTGTAGATGTGCCAAATGCACCATCTCTATGTTCTAATCTAACTGAAATCGGCGTCTCCTTATCAGGTGCGCCACTGGGGGCATTTAGTTCATCTACTTCCCAAACCCCTGCAAAATATGGAGGATTACCTGCTCTGGGTTGAATATTTCCGCCTGCTCCTACTTCCTTAATATCGGCATATTCTGGAGGCTCAAATGAGTAATAACCAATATGTCCAGGCAATGTGAGCAATGTGAAATTCGTTGTAATTTCTGCACCCATAACCATTAAACCTTGAAATGCCCTTTCCAAATCTAGGTTGCCAGAAGAATCCATACTAAAAGCAGTATCTGTCAACTCAATAGTAAATGTTGAGGATAAACAAATAGGAGGATGAAAGACACTATTTTCGGTTTGTCCTTCCGATGAATAAACTGAATCTTCGGTTGGATCATCAGAACATGTGGTTGTTGTTCCATTTTGATTAATTGAATTGCTATAGCCTGTGGTCTGCCCAGTAATATCACCAAAACCTGTTGACATCGCAGTATCAAGTGCGTCATTTAATTCAGATTTTAATCGCTCTTTTACCGTAGGAGTTTCTGGACCATCTGGTCTTAAGTTGAAATAATGCCTAATCATATCAGCCGGAGCTCCATCTTCTGGCCCTAAACCATCAGCTGCAAGAGCCGATTCTATATCCCCACCATCATCAAAGCCAAGTGCTGAACGATTAAATTCATGAATTGCCCAAACTAAATCCAGTTCGATGGTTTCAGTATCAATTAATTGAAAATCATAAGTCCCATTGACCCAATCTTGATGATCTGGCGTTATATCATGCCCGCCATTATAATCGTCACAACTTCCACTAGGTCCACCCGGATATGCGGGGCAACTAGTCATTCCATCTGCACTGGCAAAAGGCACTAACAGATGTACAGTCAATAGAATTATCATCAGCAAAATAATAAGTTTAGAATGTTTTTCTGTCTCATGTTTCATGCCCGCCATGTACATTGGTAGCACAGTGACATTGAAATTCATTCCCCTTCTAGAATCTTCATGGCTGAGCATGATGACAATCTGATAATGTCATCATTTGCTTTAGTGAACAAGGTTCTTGCTTCAAAGATTTTTCATCTCTTAGAGGAAAATAAATTGATCAATAATAAGTTAGTACCTCTTGAATTAGAAGAACTTATTGCCATACCGATTCTCGATGAAAATACATTAAGATCGATGGATTGGTTTGATGATGATAATATTAAAGTTCAAGTAATGCAAGGTAAAATCAAACTCGAAAAATTAATTCCTGCAAAAAAGTTAGAACAAGAAGTTAAAGCGATTTTAACTAATTTATCCATTTCTATCTCTGATGATTTGATGAATAATTTGCCAGTTAAATGGGAAATTCTTGGAGATTTAGCGCTTATTCCAAATGATGCTATGAATAACACATATTGGCAAGATTTGCTGCTTAATTTGAACTTAGATGAACAAAGATTGATCTGGGATAAAATTGCTTCTAGTATTGGGGTAATTAGATTAGGTAGACAGAACAAAATCGCTGATAATCAGATGAGAACCTCACAAGTTTCTATGTTGATGGGTGACTCAGGAGTGGTTCAATTTCGAGATAATGGTGTTATTTTTTACCTTGATGTGACCAAAGTAATGTTTTCTTCAGGTAATATTACCGAACGGCACAGAATTGGTGATATTGAAATGGAAAACGAAATTATTGTCGATGCGTTTGCAGGAATCGGTTACTATACATTACCGATGTTGGTTCGCTCAAAAGCAAAACATGTCTATGCCTGTGAAATTAATCCCGATTCAATCACTGCACTTGAACAAGGAGCGAAGTTGAATAATGTTCAAGATAAACTTACCATACTTAAAGGAGATAATAGGAAATCAATGCCTAAGTTAGGACATATTGCCGACAGGGTTCATCTTGGCATATTACCATCCAGTGAAAGAATTTGGCATGCTGCAATCTCATGTTTGAAAAAACAAGGTGGCATAATTCATATTCATATGAATGTAAAAGAAGAAGAAATTGAAACATTTACCATTAACTGTTTAGAAAAACTTGTCAAAATTAGTAAAGAATTTGGATTTATGGGTATCGTGTCTATACCTCATGTTGAGAAAGTAAAATGGTATGCTCCTCGAATTAGACATATTGTTTTGGACGCCTACATACAGTGAACTATTGAAAAGAACCCGGCGGTGGTGGCTTAATTGGGATAGCCTTGTCCATTTGATTCGATTCTGCATGATTGAGTAAAATTTCATCACTGATAAGTGGTATTTTTGATTCCAAAGAGTCTGCCCGTTTTTTACGTAAAAATACTAATGTTCCAATTCCTGCAACTGAAACATATATCATAATTCTAAGAAATAAATCAAACCAGTTATTCATTTTTGCATTATCTGGAAATGTATCATAATAATTCGCAACCCCATCGCCATCATCATCATATTTTGCTTTTGCATCGTTAGGGAAGATATCTTCATTATCACCTAAGCCATCGCCATCAGTATCATTCCATTCTGAACGGTCATCGGGAAATACGTCTGCATTATCACCAATTCCGTCAATGTCTCTGTCAAAACATTCTAATGGATCTTGCGGCCAAACATCGATATTATCGCCACATCCATCATTATCAGAGTCTAGCCACTCTGTAGCATCTTCTGGAAAAGCATCAGAATTATCGCCAACTGTATCACCATCAGTATCACTCCATTCATTGGGGTTACTCGGGAATGCATCTGAATTATCACCATAAGAATCATTATCAAAATCTGCCCAATCTAAAGGGTTTTGAGGGAATAAATCGCCGTTATCGCCAACGCCGTCCTCATCAGAATCTTGCCATTCATCATAATCATTTGGAAATACATCTGTGTTATCAGAAAAGCCATCTCCATCACTGTCTGGGCAACCTTCTGGTGATAATGAAAGACCATATTTAGTTGGGCATGCGTCTCTATTGTCACCAAATTCATCATTATCATAATCAATCCATTCGGTTGGATCAGATGGAAATCGGTCATAATTGTCTCCATATCCGTCTTTATCTGTATCTAAACATTCTGAGTCATCATATGGAAATGCGTCTGAGTTATCACCGCATCCATCATCATCTGAATCCAGCCACTCTGATGGATCTAACGGAAATTTATCGATGCCATCTATGACTCCATCATTATCTGTATCATCATCATAAATATCGGTACCAATTTGATTCTCGTCAATATTGTCCATTTGATCATCATCAATATCTGAATCTTCACTATCCGCACAACCATCTTGATCTAAATCATTAGAATGAACCCCAATCAAACCCTTCGGACAAGTGTCATACAAATCATTTACAAGATCATTATCATCATCTTCATCAACAGAATCGATACATCCGTCAGAATCATGATCATTACCTGGCTGGCTAAATGGACAAGGATCAATAGCGTCATTTAGTCCATCATTATCTGAATCCCTTTGTTCTGCTGAACATCCAAATTCATCAACTAATTTTCCTATTTGGGTATCTGGACAGATGTCTTGGCCATTTGAAATACCGTCATCATCATCATCTAACTGCTCCCATGAACAACCGTCAAGGTCTACTACATCATTACTTTCTGTCCACATACATTGATCGACAGAATCTAGAATCCCATCGCCATCAGTATCCGGCAATCCAATTGCTTGAATGGCAAAGTATGAGATGAATTGATGCATTACTCTTGTCGGGTGAGCTTTATCAAAAAATATGAACTCATCCGGATTATTTACCACCGTTGATTGACTATTACATATTGGCAATGGTAACAGCGTTGCTGCCCCACTACAAGCAGAATCTTGGGTATTTGTTATGCCTAATGCATTACTATTGTCAACTATATTGTTGAACAATGTCCAAGCATCAATAAAATGAACCTCTATCGACAACTCATTTACCAAATTAGTAACTAGATTTTGTAATTTATTGTTGTACATAACAACCTCTGAGGCGATTTCATTTTGTTGATTTTGACTACGTCCAAGAATTTCTGGCGTCTTTTCTAAAGGTGGAAGATTTGGAATAATAAATTGTTGAGCACCCACTGAATTTAATTGTCTAATATGAGACTCCATATTAGCTACAATCGTATCTGAATTAGCGGTTCCATAAAGGAAATCATTACCTCCTGCCCAAAGTGAAACCACATCATCTGATGCTATACTAGTTTGAACATTAGCAAGATAATTGTTTATTTGTGTACCGACATTAGGCAATACTAGATAAGAAAATAATTGACCGGTTTGAGAGCCTCCAAAGGCCCTATTATCTCCTTGTTCTGTACCCGAACCTACTGTTGTGGAAAGGCCATATGCATCTGAAACATATTCTAACCAAACAGGGCCATTTGAAAATCGTCCTTTCCAATATGGTGGGACATCAGGCACATTCAAGATACTATCTTTTGCATTACCCATATCACTTAATGAGTCGCCAAATGCCAATAAATTATTTATTTGTGGCATTATTGTGTTCTGGAAAACCATGAATGAAATGCTAGATGATGCTAAAATATCACCATTAGAATCTACTATTTCCAAATCTAAAAAGTAAAAATTAGAATTACTATAAAAGTGCTTTAATAATAATGGAAACTGAGTATTTGGACTAGATACTTGAAACTCTTGATACCCAAATTTAACTATATTATTTGACAAATCAGTAATTTCATATTGTGCGATTAGTTGTTGTCCGAATGGTGCATTTGACAATTCAACACTTATCTCTAATGTTTCGCTTGATAACCAGTCGTATTTCAGTAAAGAAAGATCGACATCTATCGAGCGACTAGACGTTGAAGACACTGGGGTAATTGCTGAGAAAAGCAATATTATTACCAATGCCATTGCATTTCGCATGCTAACGCTAATGTTACAGAGTTGAAAGATGTATTGACAACTTAACTTAGTATAGTTAATCATTCTCAATCAAGACCGCATCGAAAGTTACCATTGTATCATCATGCAAACTCTGAGGTGGGTCTATTCTAGCGATTAGCAACAATATTATTCCAAGCAAAATTAGGCCTGATATACTCAATGTTTTCCCAGTGATTAATGGTTCAGCGTCTTCGGTTAATTCACCGAATCTAATAGTTCCATCAGGGTCTGCAACTCCAATCATTCGAACTGATTCAATACGAACTTCATTCAATGGGCGCCCATACAAATCAGGACCAGGGTTTTGAATTCCTTGATCACTACCTGGATTGGTAAGCGTTGGAGTACTAGCAATTTCGCGAACGGTATTCATGCCATCTCTTACTATGCCAAATACGGCATACCCTCCATCTTCTCGATTCTCGGGGTCCAAACCATGTTGTTCATTATCGGTGATGTACCATTGAGAATCTGCTGAGTCTTCATCTGCACCTCTGGCCATTCCTATTGCTCCATCTACATGTGAAAGATTATCATTATGCTCTAGGGGTATAGTTTCACCAGTTCCACCACTACCACATTGAGGAGGCAATCCTGGAACATAAGTACCACCAACATTCTGACATTCTGGATCACCTGATTGAATAACAAAATCATCTACGACTCGATGAAAGAATACTTCATCATAAAGCCTCATTTCAATGTGCTCGATGATGTTAGAAGTAGTTATAGGTGCCCATTGCTCAAATAATTCAATGGTTATTTCCCCTTGAGATTCACTAGAAAACAAACCTGTATTGTAAGTGACATTTATGACAAATACTGCATTGCCTTGATAGGAATACTGCATTGGGGTATCTTCTTCAACCGGTCCGTCTGTCCAACTATCTGGATCAATTCCAACACTTCGCCAAGATGGCACTTCACTTTGCCCAGATGCGCTAATTGGCAAAGATAGCAACATGAAATTTAATACGATGAACAGAGCCAAGCGTCCTCGCATGTGTAACGTACAGACATCTCACACATGAATAATTCGTCAAATAAGCGTCATACTCATGAGTCAGAAAGTTTTGGATAAAGCATGGCAGGCGCAACTTCCATACAACCAGATGTTGCAATCGCTGTAAATTCACTTGACAAATATTCGAGTAAAAGAAGAAAGCGGTTAAATATGCCACTTCTATCTTTCATGGCCATGTTGGTAACTTTCATGTTGATGTCAGGTTGTTTGAATGGATTGATTGACGATAATTCAAATGCTAATAAGAAATTTAATGGCGATTGGTGGGAGACTCCTTTACATTTAAGACATTCAATGGATTTACCTATGGACACCATGAGAGCGCAATTACCTGAAAATGGCACCTATGAAATCCTACCATATACTGAACACTTCGTTCAAGTTGAATTGCCAATTGAAGAGCAAGATGTTGGTACACCTGGAGACGACTTAATGCATGTAGCACTTTGGCTTCCAGATGTCGAAGAGGGCGAAAAAATACCAGTAATAATGACCATTCATCCATACTATGACTTTGGTGGTGAAGGAATTCTTGGAGAAGATTCCTCACCAAATACCGTACCAGATGGAGGGGTAGGCAAATGGGTTTACGATACTTTTGTGCCTCATGGATATGCACTTGCTCAAGCCTCTACTTTTGGCACAGGTCAATCTACTCATTGCCAAGACGTCAAAGGTTTAGGTGAACAAATTGGAATACAAGCGGTTGTTGAATGGCTTGGTCAGCAAGAATGGTCTAATGGTAATGTTGGGCTAATGGGTAAATCATATGCAGGAACTACCAATTGGGAAGCGGCACAAAATCCGTCTGAACACCTCAAAACCATCGTCCCAATTTCAGGTTCAATTGGCGTTCAAGAGATGTTCTATCGTAATGGCTCTTCTGAAAGTCGAGCAATGGTGTATGATGCATTATACGAAGGCGCCACTACAGACGCTACATTTGACGACACACGTATGTGTACAGATGATGCAATCGGACCACTAAATCCACTAACCACTTGGGCTGGTGCTGAATATGGTGGCTCAAAATGGAGTAAATACTGGGAAGAGCGACGACATTTGCCCGATGTGTTAGAAAATTATCGCGGCAGTGTTTACCTAGTTTGGGGGTTGCAAGATTGGAATGTAGATCCATACCACGCATTTCCTACTTATCAATTGATGATTGATGCAGGAATAAACGCAAGAGCAATTGCTGGTCAATGGGCTCATAATTATCCTGACCAACCAGACCGCCACTTTGAATTAACCTCAGGCTATGGAAAAGAAGCCTATCCAAACATGAGTAGAATGGATTGGGCTGTTGAGTTGTATGGTTGGTTCAACTATTATCTAAAAGATATTGGTGATGAACCTGAACCAATGGTACAAATTCAAACCAATGATGGGAAGTGGCATGTTGAAAATACTTGGCCACCAGAAGATATGGAATGGGATATTCAAGACCTATCTTCGTCGTGGACGCAAACTGGTGATAGTGTAAACGGCTTTGGGGGAGAAGTAACCTTGGTTAGCCAGCCATTTGAAGAAGAGACTCATATTTCCGGTCTTCCAACATTACACCTTGACGTGTCAACACAATCTTGCCAAGGCGGACAAATCTTTGCCACTCTGTATGATAATGACGACAACCTCAGATTAGGTCATGCAACAATGGATGTACGCTATCGTGATGGTGGATATGATGCTAAAGCAACTGCTCCACTAACAAGTTACACGATGTTAATGGAATTTAATCCGCTTGATGTGATTGTTCCTGAAGGCCATTCATTACGTCTTGAATTAACTGAATCTGGAGAAGATTATCTGCCAAGTCCATGCGCAACAAACCCTCTTGGAGGACTGACGGTCAACGGTGGGGATTTCGGTATTCCAATAATTGACCGACCTAATTCCCATGATGCTTGGTTCCTTGCACCCCCATGGTGGGAACAACAACCAATACCAGAATGATAGCTAGGAATGGAGAAATATGCACATAAAAGGGAAGATTATCGGCCCTATCGGAATTTTTATTCTTATTATTGGCGCGATAACAGTAATTTCTGGTATTTCAGAAGTAAGTGAAATTGATGATTTCCAATATGTGGAAATTAGTAATGGCACATTGATAGTTGATAATTTAGAAGAAGGTTTTACTGTTTATATTGATTATCCGCCAGTCGATTTGAATAACAACCAAATTCATGACCTTTGTGAGAATATCGTAATTACCGCTACTCATGACGGAAAATGGATTTCTAATTATGGATCAGAATATTCAGAAATACAAAATCCAAACCCCCAAAGAGAGGTTTTCACTTATTCAGTGGACTATGCAAATAGTGGATGTAGTACAATTTATGGTGCGGAAGCAGCATGGTATGAGGATAGAGAGTTGACTCAAATTGGCAAAGTTTGTGTAGGATGTATGAAAGGAAATACGACCATATTTGCAGAGGATAATGTCTCTATGTGGATAAAAACAAATGGCATTGCTAGTAATGCATGGGCGGTAATAATTGTTGGCATTGGCATGGGTTTTTGCGGTATTTGCTTTGGCATATTTGGGTTAGCAGGCGGCATTACAATTAGCAGCTCTAATAACAATCCTGCCGTTAGAGGACATATTCCAGTATACCAACAAGCACTCGAGATTCAACAAAGTAATGGTCAAGCCCCAGTAAATTCAACCATGATGACTAAGCCAAATTATGATTCAATAGGCAGTGATGCAAATAATAATCCTGCCGTTACAGGAAATATGCCGGTATATCAACAGAACATAGAGATTCACCAAGATGATTTTCCTAAACCCGTTGATAAAGAGGAAATTAACCGCGAGAATAGTAGAGAAAATTTCTGGGATAATGTCTGAAAAACTTGGTTTTTTGCGTACAATACCATTATATCATGATTCCAGCAGCATAACACTATGCACATCTCAGGTAAAATTTTCATGGCAATCGGTATTGTGGTATGCTTAGGTGGCGGAATTTTAATGGCCATAGGTGGCAGCAATATTGAAGATGTTGGCGACTGGGACGTCATTGAAAAGAGCGAATGGAATGGGAAAAATGGCACATTCCAATTTGAAGGTGATGGAGATTATCTTGTGATGGTTAAAGATACCGTATCATGTGATTCATTCAATTTAACAATTACCAATACCTCGACTGAAACACAAGAATATTATGAAAGTGAAGAATGTACTGAGGATGGTAGCAAGCCTAAGGGATACGAAGATGACCCTGCAGGATGGTATGACATGGGAAGTACTTTTTGGGTTTCAAATGGAGCGCATGAGATTAATGCAAGTCATGAAATTTACTTAGTACCTCTTTGGGAAGTAGTAGGAGAGGAATTAGGAGAGGCTGTTGGAGGTTTCTTACAAGGTGCTGCTGGTTTTGGAGCAATATGTTGTGGTGGAGTTTTGACTATTTTTGGCCTAATCTTAGGCTTATTAGTGAACAATGATCAAAAGACTATGATTATTCAAAATGGTGCAATGCCTGGCATGATGCAACAAACAAATCAAACGATGATGACTCAACCAACAAAAGCATATGCTGATGTTCCAATACAACCTCAAACTACAATGCAGCAAGGAAACACTGGTAATGTGTGGGATCAAGAGCAACCAAAAAATCCATTTTGATTATTTTTCATTTTGTTGATTACTGAGGGATAATCCAAGGTAGAATCCTAAACAATTTACTACTATATCTGAGATTTTATTATCCCAAGTCTCTTGAGCGAATTCGTATGGCAAAACTAACTCTAAGCATTCCCAACCTATTGAAAGTATAAGAAAAACATACCAAGATTTCAAGATGAATCTGCCAACCATAAACCACTGTAGAAAATGACCAACAGACCACAGATTCAACAATACCAATTTATCACCTACTACTCTGATAAGATAAATTCTAAATCTGATTTAATTCCTTCTAAATGCCAATTATCTTCATCCCAACGAACCTTCTGCAGGCCATCTTTTCCAACAATAACAATACCATTAGTATGTTCAACATCATAGTAAACGGTGTGGCCTCGACCGCTAACTGAGGTGCTATTTTCACTCTCAGTAAGTACGACACCAATGCCAAAATCAGTCCAAATTTGTTCTACCAGTGAGAAGTCACCGTCAATAAAATCTTCTGTTGTTAAATAAGTCCATGATGTGTTAAAAAAAGCCATGTAATCTACCAAATCACTTGGCCCATCACGCCAAGGATCTACACTGATTGAAATAAATGACAAATTCTCTTCCAAATCTGAAGTAAAATCATCATATAAAAGTTTGAGATCAGTGGTTATCGTTGGACACGCATCTTGACAATTGGTCAAAAAGAAATTTACTACTACAACTCTACCATCCAACGTTGAAGAATTGAAACTTTCATTCTTGGAATTAATTAATTGAAATTGGTTATACGATTTGTTAGGATAAATGTCTTCACCTTCATAGATCTCTGAATATGATGAAACACAACCTGCAGTTAACAGATTTAATATCAAAGCAAAAACGAATACAACTCGCATCATTGAGATGCCTCATTTCTTTAAATTCCTAACTAATAATAGTGCAAATACCGCAATCCAAACCAAACTATAATTCCATAACCAATGTTTTGCATCTAAATTATTGTCACTTGGATGTAAAAATTCTGGTTGATGTTCATACAAAGTCATCGATTGGAAGCCGCCGCCGCCACCGCCACCGCCGCCACCGCCGGAGTTAGCATTACTCATATCGGCAACACCATGGTAACATAACAAGAAGTAAGGAAAACCAATCATTGGAACAGTGTCTCCATCTGTATTTACCACGGTATTGGATGACCCGCTCAGCGGTGTGGAGACGTAATAATAGGTTCCGTCAGGGTATTCAGGAGTTGCAGCAAATCGTCCATTACATTGGTCTAAATCGCCCATACCATTGACATAATTCCAGTCATCAATTCCATTATATCCTTGGTCGCCACCTTCAGAAGTTCTCTCTACTTGATATGAGGATTTGAGTGGAATTACTTGACCATTATCGTCCCATCCGTACATTGCGTAGATTGGATAACCATCAAATGCCCAGCCAATTATTGGTGAATGAGTTGTAGAATCAATATCTGTGTAATCATAATTTACGATTGTCTCGCCGTTTGGGTCATCCCAAAATTGACACATTGCATCATAGTGATAGTGAACTCCACCAGGGCCATTATGTGCTCCACAATATCCTAAATCAATCGGTTGCCGGTTCTCCTCAAAATAAAGATATTCTAGAGCAACTGCATCCCCGCCAGGGCCTTCTTCTGGACCAAATATTGGCACACCATTCACCGCTACGGCTACTGCACCTCTATCTGGGGCGCACTCATAAGCTCCATTTGCCGCCGGGCAGTCATCGGAATTATGCCCCCCATTAGTATCCTCAATGGGGTTTAGAGGGATTGTCCAGTCCATATTTTGTTCATCTGCATTAGCAGCCATTGCTGAGAGCCAATTGTGATTTGGTATTGCATTAGAATTGATTTGCATTTCACTATTGGTGATTGTTACTGATACATCGCATTGAAACCATGGCCCAGATCCTCCGCCACCACCTGATTGTCCTGCACCGCGAGTATTTGAGTTGTAAGAATTACCCTCTCCATTGAGATCTTTCACCCATGGCCCTTGACCATCCTGACATAACCAAGTGTCTTCTTTGTTAAAGGGCTGCAAACCATCCAATATGAAGTCAACAATTGTATCAAATGTTGAGTCGCTTTGATAAGGCAAATGATGGTCAGCGGTTGGACTATGTACATCTAATGAATTGGTGAATTTATTGGCCAAAGCTGGAGCTAAATCTTTGAAACTATTATCATTTTCACCAGAAAAAATCATCGCTGATGTTGAAAATGGCGCCACGGCATTTACCGTATCCATCAGGCCTTCATGAGTCGTTGGAAGATAACCGGTGTACATTAGTGCTTTATCGAAATTATTTGCAGTATTAGCAAGATATACTGGAATCATTGCTGCGCCTTGAGAATATCCTAGAATTCCAAAAAATGGTCCTTCATCAATTACCATTTGATCTAAATAAGAAATTGATAAATCTGCCCAGTCAGGGTCAGTAGTTGGTTCTCCTTTGCCCCCTGGGGGATCTTTTATCCAAACATTACCATTTTCAGGAGTACTAGCAAATACAAAATCAAATCCCGGAAGAGCATTCATCAAATCCTGCATTCCCTGTTGAGATTCGAGTCCAAAAGCAGTATCACCGCCCCCATGTAAAGCCAATATTTTCGGTCTAGTCGGATTTGGTTGTTCCTTTTGTGAATCTGAACAACCAAACTCATCTACTGATTCTCCTTGTGGAGTATTTGGGCACTGATCTACATCATTGAAGATTCCATCGTTATCAGAATCCTTTTGAGAATTTGAACAACCATCTAGATCGACAACCGCTCCATTAGGAGTGTTTGGGCAATCATCATTTGCATTATTTACTCCATCTTGGTCGGTATCTTTTTGTGACAATGCACAGCCATTTGAGTCAACTAATTCTCCTGAAGGAGTGTTTGGACAAATATCTTGGTCATTATTGACATTGTCCATGTCGTCATCAAGTTCAGAATCAGAACAACCGCTCTGATAAACCGGCTCTCCTTGTGGGGTATCATTACATTGGTCTACATCATCTAAAATTCCATCTAAGTCATTATCGCCAACTGGATCGGGAGGGGTTGGTAAATCTAATAATATATTTTCAATTGAAGACTCAAATAATCCACATGAGGCTTGTAATGTGCCTTTTTTATTCACTTCACTTGTGTTTATGGTCATTGAATATTCTCCAGTAAAATTGTCAATCAAACCTATCACATCAAGTGCTGGACTTTGATATAGTGGCTTGTATGTAATATCACAAGTTTCAGTAAATCGATGAATTAGAACACCGCTCAATTCCCCTTCACTTGAATCATTTGTTGGTATTTGCCAATGAAAAGTAATTATTACATCATCTTCTATTGGCGGGTTTATTGTAGCCATAGTGTAAATTATTTCTGAATCTAAACTCTCATTATCTGTGGCATAAGTAGTAACTACCCATTGACCTGGATTAGAGATTGGCACTTCTACCGACCAAGAACCTTGTTCTAATACAGAGGTCTGAATTGATTGGAATGGTTCACTATTTGATACTGGATTAATAAATCTGATTTTTACTATCGCCGTTTCTGGCGACTCATCGAAAATAAATCCGCTTAAAATAAGGTTATTTCCATCCCAACTTTTCTCAATGTCTGTAAGCTTTACAATCGGTGCAGAATTTGGCAACTCATTATTGTTAAATACGTCTTCTTCATTTGTTTTGGTTGAGTCATCATTTGTTGAATCATTATCTATAACTATTAAGAAACCACTTCCAACAAGAATTAATATTAGGGCGCTGGAAAGTATGGCAACCTTGGTATCCATGGTTTAAACCATTAACAGCATCTTATAATTAATTGGTGTGAATGTCCATTAAAGTATCAATTATATTTTGTATCTGGATCATATTCCCAAGTTGCCAACATGCCAATCAAGAATCCTAATGGTGCAACCATCATGCCAAGTACTAAGGTTGGCGTAGAAATATACATTGGTCGGTTGCAAGCCAGCATTCTAAGCCAAATATAGCGCCCTGCAAGGACATCGAAAGCTAGGAAATGAAGCCATCCAACAATGATGACTTTGTCATCTGAAAAGAATTCTACAATTATTTCTGGAGTTGGCATTTCTGCACCTAGAGTAATGAAGATATCTGGTAGGCTTGGGATTGCAAGTATTGCATAAGGAATACATAATGGCAATACGGCAATTCGAAGGTCACCAACTATTTTTTTGGTTAAATCGTGACGTGGAGCAAACCACATAAGACCCCATATAGGGATAATATAAATCGAAGATATCCAAAACATTACATTCTCTATTTCCATAGTTATTCCTCCTCAACATACTTCTTAGCATCATACTGTAAAAATTTACTGTAAAATGCTGGAAGTAGAATAAGACTTGATAATAGTGCCAGGGTAATTGCGACTACAAATGCTTGGCCAAAAAGCCTTAGCGGCAATAGAGCAGATAAATTTAGTACGGCAAATCCGCCAGCAGTGGTTAATGCTGCACCAAACATTGCACGGCCAGTTGTCGCTGATGCATTCTCAACCCATTGCTGCTGAGAGGCACGCGGATTATGCTCTACTTCTTCTTCCAATCGGGTGGTGAAGTGAACAGCATAATCAACACCAAGACCCAGCGATAAAGCCCCTATGGTTACAGTTTGTGGATTAATCTGATACCCGGTATAACCCATTATCCCATAAACCCAACAAACTACCATCATTAACGGAATCCATGAGATAAAACCTCTCGCAAACCCCTGTGAGATATCTTTTTGCCTAACTGAATGTATCGATACGAGCATCAATAGTATAACAATAGCAACTATTGCGGTGGATTGTATTGAAGATGCAGCAACATCTGATGTTGTTTGAGCATTGATTAAGCTACGTCCGCTGATTCTTAGTTCACCTTCAACAGTAAAACCTTCTTCAATCTCGGTAAGTAATTGTTCCATACGTTTGGTCAAATCAACTGTATCTTGCCAATTAAGAGTATTTGCTTGAAATGAGATTAGTGTTTGTTGTCCATTAGTATGTAGTTGAGCACTCGAAAGATTCCTACCAGTTTCATTTTCTAATAACCAATTAGACAAATCATTCCATGCGCCTTCTTGGCCGGCTTCGATAGAATACATCAGTGAATCTAATGCATCATAATTAGTTCTAGATTCTTCAATCAAGTCCCATAATCCTGTAGGAACACCATTAAGATCATCACTCTGAGAAAGTTCTGATATTGTCATATTCCAGGAAGCCCATCCTTCACTGCTTAACACATCACCGTCAAAAACTACATACAATGGAGACCTACTACTTTGAAAATCGTCTGAAAGCATGAGAAAGTCTGCAACCACTGGTATCTCTGGGTCAAATTGTTCACTCTGTTCAAATCCAACTTCTAACTTTTGGAATCCATAAGCCATAGGTATTAACAAAATTATAGCAATTACTCCAACTTTAAACGGTTGACTAGAAAGGTGACCTAGACTTCTAGCAATGGGCCCAATTTCTATTTTACTCGCCTTATCCAAAGGTAATTTCTTTGGAGGGATTATAGACATTAAAGCTGGTAAGGCAGAAATACTAAGCAGATATATTAAAAATAAACCTATTGCGATTACCGTTCCAAATACTTGAAGAAAAGATAATGAGGAGAATCTAAAGGATAGAAATCCAATGATATCGGTAAATATCGCAATTAGTAAGGCTATAGAGGTGAAAATTGTTCCTTTCCTAATAGCTATTTTCCGAGCATCTAAGGAAAAATCACGCAATGTAGCATTTGAAGAATCTTCTATAGAATTCTTCAATTCTTCTCTTACCCTTAACACGACGTGTAAACCGTAATCTACACCTATTGCCAATAACAAGACAGGTATCGAATTCATCGCATTATTAAATACCATATTGACGCCAATATATTGCAACCAACCAGATACGCCATAAGTTGCAGCAATTGCAAAAATAGTCAAAACCATTACATAACCAGTCTCTCTTTTACTGCGGAAATTAAACCATAGAATTATGGCTAATAGCATAAATGCTGAACCAGTAAGTATACCGATCTCTTTACCTAGATTCTCAGATGATTCAACACCAAATTTAGAGAATGAGAATATTCTTAATTCTTCATCGTTTGAGGTTTGTTGTAATTCTAAGAGTAATAGGTCTGACCAATCATTAATTCTTGTTTCCACTATACTATTTTCATTTTCTTTAAATCCATGTACCAGTGGATCTGAACTAACTGCTAAAGTAGTAATTATTGGACCTGACATATTCCAAGGGTCTTCTCGAGATTGCGATGGCATATTGGCAAGAATTATCGACCTATAATCGATAGACTGCTGTCCTTTAAGACCATATAAATCACCGATCATAACTGTAAGATTTTCCTCCATGGATAGTTTTTGCAAATCACTTTTATCGGAATTAAAGCCAAACAAAGAATATGTTCGCCATATTGTTTCATTTATTTGGTCGGATAAATTAGCTCTACTATCTATTCGAGAAAGCCATTCCTCTGGCTGTCCAGGGTCCCACTGCATCAAGATGTCAGCAGAAACTGTGGTCAATTTTGGAATTGTATTAGCCTTAACAACCAAATTTTGTAAAGAATTATTGAAATCAAAATCGCTAGCATTGCGCAACTCCTCAATTGCATCAGTAAGACCTTGTACCCAATTTTGAGCGCTAACTGGATCTTGAATTTTTTGCCACTGTATTACACTACTAACCATTCCAAAACTAGCTTGTGAACCAAAAAGAGGATATTGATATTCAAGAAAGTTAGAATTATTTAGCAATGTAGATTCGGTTAATGCTAATTGCTTCCAGGTATTATTCAATAGTAAATCGCCTTGATTAATATCGTCAATAATTCTTATAAAATCAACAGATGCTTGATATTCATTTTCAATTTCATTCAATAAATCAACTGTTTCATTATCTGGAAAAAAACCATCTTCGCTATTATCAAATTGTAAGTGCATTGCCCCGGATGATAAAACAACTAATACAACAAATATTGCTGCTAACATTGATTTTGGCCTGTCTACACTTTTTTCAGTCAACGCAAAAAAAGGATTAGCCATGGTAATTTGAAATTAACTCAATATATAGTAATGTGGTAGTAAAAATTTACAATAATGAAGTTAAGTATTGACTTTCAAATTAGCAAAATCAATCATCATATGGTTGCCATTCTTCTTGACCTTCTTCTCGATACCACCAGTAACCATCTTCATCTTCAAACCATTCAGTGCCGTCTTCATCAATTGAATATCCGTCTAGAAGTTCTTCCTCAGCATTAGGGTCAAGCATTCCAGTTTCATCTGTAATCTCTTTCTTAACACGTGAAATATCTTCATCTACATCTGCAAAAACTCGATTCACGGCACCGATATTTGCTACGTGATCGCCATCTCTTACAGCCTTATCAGATTCCTTGATAAATTCTTGAGCCATTAGATTTTTGTATTCTTCAAACTCATCACGGCCAAAACTGCCGGTGAATTCATTACCTTTAGCCTTCATAAGTTGATCTAAATTTTGACGCTTTTTACCTTTTAATTCGGGAGCATTAGGTGCATCGCCCATGTAAAAAGGATCATCATCATCACTTAATTTTGGAAAAGTTCTTGCTTCTGGATCCGCTTCTTCAATGGCTTCTAAAATTAAATCGTGTTCTTCTTCATCGATCTTTTGTTCGTCATAATTTTCCGCGGTAATACTTACTAACTTTTCCAAATTCTTAGCAAGCATTCTCTCATTTGCACTGGCCACTACCAGTTTGTCAACTTGCTTTAACAGCCTCTCATATGGGCTTCCTGCAATGGCGCCGAGAAATTTACCAAAACGGCTTTTCTTCTTCGCCATGGCTTGTTCAAGAACCCAAGTATTATCAATTTAATGATTATAATCGAACCAACTTTTCATCAATGATTCCCTTTTAGCCGTACATGATAGCATGCTAGAGAAGTGGTTAGAAGAGATAATGACTTCTTACAATCTTGATTCTTTTGCGACTAGAGATTCTTATGCTGCACAATTACACATGCCTGGGAAGTTATTTCAGAAACTCATATGGTGGGCATTACAAGCATTACCTGATGAAATTCTAATTGGACTTGACATAGATCAAAACAAGTTGCAGCGACAAGAAGTTGATGATTTATTTTCTAGTTCTCAACAAGTTGAAGGATTATTTCAAGGTCAAGGCCATATAATCAGTGAAGCACATATTGTAAACCGCGGAGATTCATACTCAGTACATCATTTACCTGAGGATTGGACCGATGATATATTCGCACCTTCAAGAGGAGCCAGAGCAGGCCGCTTTACTCACTGGCTTCATACTCATCCTAATGCTCCAGCAATACCAAGCGGTGCTGATGCTGATGCTGCTCAAGAGACCTCAGGTGTCGACCTAATTTTAGGACTAAGATTCTCTCCATCAGGCCCATTACCTTGGTTTGATGATGTTGAAGGAACTAGAAGAATTCTAGGTGAGCAAGCAAAGCCTACTAGGACACAACAAAATGACCGAACCAGAGGACGATTTGGAATTTCTAAACTACCAGTAATTGGAACTGCACCAAGTGGTCACATGATTCATGAAGTTCAACTGATTGCATTTCATAAAACAGGATTAGGTGTTAATGTGATATTTACCGATGATGAAGACCTGCCATACGGATGGAGTTCAATCAATGTTTGAAACTGCTGAATAAATCAAATCAATTCGTTCTGGATTAAGACCAATATCTCCCCATCCAATTCTAGATTCAGAGTGAATCTCAATAATACTATTATTATCACTAGCTTGAATGAAAACAATAACATCATCGGGAAAGTTCCAAAAATTTGTTACCTCGACGAAATGAACAAAATAACTCCCATCAGTTGCTTCCTTTACCATCACCTTACCGTTATTATCATCAACGTAATCAAGCAAATTTTGATATATTTGAGTGGCGGGAATTTCAATAAAACTAGCATGATTTTGATTCAAACGATAATCATCACCTCCTCCTAAATGAGCGCAATTTCCACTCTTTTCTGGGCATAAAGGCATTTCATTTATCTCATTATTTGGTGCAATAATAAAAATTCCAACTTGAACAATTAGCCATGGTGAAGCGATTAGCAAACATAATAAAACAACTTTTGTTGTTAAATTGTAACGTTCGAGTAACTGCTTCACAATCTCAAATAAAACTCATAGTTAAAAAAATGGCGTATCATTCCAACTTTGACCATATACTATTTTCATATCGATAAATAATTGGAACACCGGTGGGCACTTCAAGAGAAAGCACCTGTTCTTTAGATAAGGATTCTATACTCATGATAATACTGCGTAATGAATTACCATGTGCTGCAATAAACAGGTTTTTCCCATCTTGCAACTTAGGAATTATATTCTCTTGCAGATATGGTATAGTACGATTTGCGGTCAATTCTAACGATTCTCCATTAGGTGGCGGCACATCAAAAGAACGCCGCCATATGTGAACTTGCTCACTGCCATATCTTTCTCTAGTTGCGTCTTTGTTAAGACCCTGAAGGTCACCATACATTCGTTCATTAAGTTGCCAAGCAACATAAACAGGGAGCACACCGTCTTCACCAGCAGCGCCGCGAATTTGTGCCCATTGTCGCATCCTCGCTTCATTTTCCGACATACCTTCATCAATCTTAACCGGATATTGGAATACTGGAGTTTTGTTAGATGAATGTTCTGAAAGTGCTATCATCGCGGTCATTTGGGCTCTAATCAAAGTCGAAACATGTACTTCGTCAATTGGCAGATTAGCGATTTTGCGCCCGCCCTGAATTGCTTCATCAATACCTTTGGCCGATAATGGCACATCAACCCAACCGGTGAATAAGCCTGCAGCATTCCACATTGATTGTCCGTGACGCATCAAAATTAACAGACCCACTAAAATCCCTCGATACATTCCAAGTGAACACTAAACATGAACATAATGGAAGTTTTACAATAATATTGGCAGTAACCAAAGAATAATTACTGGTGAAAAACCCATTATCAAATCTCTAATGAATAAGAATATTAGCTCTTTTGAGTTGATTTCTGCAACTTTATCAAATTCATCTTGCATCTTTTTATCAACCATATCTGAAATTTTTTCTGCTCCACCTCTTGCGGCCTCAATAGCAACACCTACTGCGATGCTAGACAACAACCCTGCAGGAGTCAATCGTCTTGCTTTTAACACTCTCCCACCCCAAATTAACATCGTTGTTTTCAATGCTCTTGAGCCAGTTTCCTTAACTAAAGTTTGATTATCTTTAGCAGGTTCATCATCTTTCTTTCTACCGAATTTTCTCAACCAATTCCTTACCGATAATCCTGTATCAGCAACCTTACGAAGTTTGCTTACATCATGCTTTTCAACAGCCTTCAACATTTTCCGAATTTTAGCAATTCTAAATAGATCAAAAAATATCCAAAAGAATAGAAATAACATTAACAATGCTGCACCAATATTGGGAACTTCATTCCATTCTTGCCAACCGATTGGATCGACTAATAATCTGATGAATAATACCAATAATGGTGGAAATAATATCGCTAATGCCTCATTTACTGCTAATAATCCAAATCCTTTCACCGGCAATTCTCGTATCTGTTTAATAGCCCATCCGGCATGAGGTGCTAATTTCGAAATCGCTCTTCTAAATGGAAATAATAAGAATATTAGTCTAAGAATTAATGGTATCCAAATTATGATTGAAACATATGCATCCCAAGGCCCATCTGGGGGGAAATCAGGAATCGAAAGTGGTTGAACACCCATGGGCCTCAAACTGTGATTGAGGCATAAGGCTTGAAACCTGCGGATATATGCGAAGAAATCATCAAGTTGTTTGTACTGGGATAATCATGGTGTTCACACACAACATGTCTGATTGGTTATCATTTAATATCAATAATGAGTGGCTTGAAGAAAACATTTCATGGCGAGATTTTGGCACTGGTGTACGTTTAGGCAAACTAAAGCGTGAAGAAAAATGTTCATTGGTTCTGTATGATGCTGATTCTGAGGTCACCGTTGATGCGTTTATGCCTCATATGCATCCTGGAGGTGAGGCATATCTTGTTCTTGAGGGCGAAGTATGGGATGATGATGGAACATATCCAACCGGTTCAATAGTTTGGATGAATAGAGAAACCACTCACAACCCAAAAACTAGAGGTAGAACTCTAATATTGGTGTTATGGCCTGAAGGCGTCAAAGTGGTCTAACTAATCTAAATCATACTCGCCACTAACCAGCATACCATCGAATAAGAAAGGTCCTGCAGGTATGATTGCAGCTATGAAGCCATGATAGAATGCTGTAATGTTCCAATGTTTTCCAACACCGACAAATAATATACCGATAAATGCAACAAATAATCCACCATGAATTGCTCCTACAATAGACACCAACTCTGGTTCTCCACCAATATATTTTACTGGCATAGCTACTGAAAATAACAGTAAAGCAGAAAATCCTTCAAGATAACTGATTAAAGAAACTAGTTGCTTCATTACTTAACTTCCACCATTGGCCTACTTGAACCGCATGCAGGGCATAGTTGTTCATCACTATCTCCATAATCATATTTACACGCAGGACAGATCTTTACTAATTCTAATTCCCCGACCGAGGCTACTTTTTCGCCCTGCAAAGTTAAGTAACCATTGTCAATTTCACCAACCATATACTTACCAGGTCCACCCATCCTCAGCAGAATATCAGGTGGTAATGTCACAGTACCTGTTTCATCAATTATTAGTTCTCGATCCCTACTCAAATCTTCAACATCAACACCCTCGCCGTGCTCAGCAACAAATCTTCCATCACGTAGTTCTAGGGAACGGTCAGCAAATGATGCTACTTCTTTTGAGTGAGTGACTAAAAGGAAAGATACTCCATCATCTTCGTGTAATTTTTTAAACAATGCCAAGACTTCTCTGCTTGTAATCGGATCTAAAGCACCTGTTGGCTCATCGGCCAAAATCAGCCTAGGATTAGTAATTAATGCTCTTGCTATAGCGACCCTTTGCTGCTCGCCACCGCTTAATTTAGCAGGTAACGCTCTTGCTCGGGGTAGTATTCCCAAACGGTCTAACATTTCATCAGCAAGTTTTAGCGCTTTACGAGAAGACATGCCTTGATGTCTAAGCGGTTGTGCAACGTTATCTCTAGCATTCATGTCAGGTAGCAAATTACCTTCTTGGAAAATAAAGGACACTGTCTTTTGACGTAAGTGCACGAGTTGTTTACCGGTCAACCTAGTCATGTTCTTTCCTGCCATTAACACTGATCCTGAACTTGGCTTCATTAAACCACCTAGGCATTTCATCAAAGTAGATTTGCCTGATCCACTTGGACCAACCACTGCTATCGCTTCACCTTCTTTGATATTGATGTGAATGCCTCTAAGAGCAACAACGTTACCATCTTCAGCCTTTGATTCATAGACGTGATAAAGTGCGGATGCTTCAAGTATGTTTTCTACCATCTTCACTCCCCCTTCAAGACCATCGCAAGGTCAGATTTTAACGCTCTTCTAGTTGTCAATAATAGCGCAACTACCACTGCGGCAAATACAGAGAATGATACCAAGGTCAACTCAAACCATGGATATACCAACTCACGACTTATGTTGGTTGAGGCGCCACCAAATAATTGGAAGATGAAACCAAATACATCAAAGAATCCATTGAAGGAGAATGCTAAGCCAATTCCTAACACTAAACCAAGCAACATCGACACCATGATTATTGATAGAATCTCAAACAATACCAATCGCAAAATTTGGGTTGGGCTAGCTCCAATTGCTTGCAAAACTGCTAATTCTTTCTTTCGTTGGTTTAACACCAATGAAAGGAAGACGAAACTGGACGCTACAGCAGCTATACTAGCAACTACAAACTGTAGCGATAGTAAACCCGGCGTGCCGAAAATTAGGCCTCCATTTCTCTCGACAGCCTCATGTTCTGTAGTCCAATCCTTGACTTCAGCCACGCGTGAATCAGCCTCAATAGTAGAACCTAGAGCTTGTAAAGAATCACCGCTCAATTCATCTATTTTAAAAATCCAGTTCGTTGAATTATGTCGGTCTGCAGTCTCATTGCCAATAAATTCTCGCCATGTTGATTCACCGATAAAAATTGAGTCAGCAATTAATGCTGAGGAAAGACCTGGAATGTAGCTGTGTAAGCCCATGTACTCTAATGACACGTTAGACGGTGTGATAATAAATTCAATTTCTGTTCCAAGCAAAAATAGCGGACCAAGCATTGGCGTAGGAGTTGTATTTAGTTTATCTTGACATCCTGTTATCTCATCGGATAAAGTCCCATCTGGACATGTTGCATTAAACACATTAGCAACTGATAAATCAGCATTACCAAAAATACCAGTTAAATTTGCGTGCGACAAATTGGCTCCTTCCAAACTACCCCCACCAAATTCAATGAACACCGCGTTTGATAGATTAGCACCTGATAAATTGGCATTTGTCAAATCTACATTCCACATTAGAGATTCGCTAAGGTTTGCTCCAACAAGATTTGCTTGCGAAATATCTGCATTTGAAAAATCGGTCCTACCAAAATCACGGAAACTCAAATCTTGATTAGAAAAATTCACTTCTGTTAGATCGATGTCCATCATATCTGCATACATTATCTGAAGAAGTGCTATCTGCTCCATATTTTGGTCAAATTGTGAGAGATTGGATAAATTCTCTAATGAAAATCCTCCAGAGATTTCTCTGTAAGCAATATCCTCATAAGTCATAGTGATCGTTTTACTTCTATCATCTGATTCACTGATTAAAATGTCGTCCAAATCGGAGTCTTTACCTATCGATGCACCCGCTAGGTCTAGAGTATATGCTGAATCCTCCCCTGCGGTAAAACCGTTAGCAGCATAACGGTCGAATGCTGCTGACAGATCTTCACCAGGAACTGCTTGCTCATTCCAATTAAGAACTTCTGGCGACTGATCCAAGATTACATAAGTCTGAATTAAATCATTATCTGGGCCACGTAACACAAAACTAGGTATTGTGGTTGCAGTAACGAATTTATCGCCATCATAAAGCTCGTCAAATATTGCCATTGCTGAGCTTTCATTAATTGAATCTTCAAAGGTAATTTGGATATCTGAACCAACTGTTGCATCAACTGTTCTTTCATCGACCAAAGTGCCAGTATAACCTTGGACTGCGGCGAGAGTAACAATTGATAATGTCAGTAACATAATTACAGCAAGACGATTGACTGATTCTGCTGAGCCAGAACCCTTCAATCCACGCTTAACATCTTTGAGTAACTTTGTTCGGCCAAATATTAACTGCATTATTTGTGGCCCCTTGGCCCCAACTCTTCCAAGAATAAGTGCACCGCCTATCCACAATAAGAATGGCCCAAATAAACCTAAGAGGCCTTCAAAGAAGAAGTTTTGAACCAGTCCATACTCACTGCCATTCATCTCCATCCAAGTATCGATTACCGAAATCAGTCCAATCAAGAAACAAGTCCAATGTAACCAATATTTAGGCTCACTTTTGGCACTGGAATTTTTTACACCATCTTCGATTTCTAATTCAATAAAGTCCTTGGCTCGCTTACGACCAAATAATAGGGCAAGTCCAAGAGTGCTTATTGCGGTAAACATAGTAGCGCCAAAGGATAGCGTTGGGTCTATACTATAGTCGCCTGTTTTGAACTCCATAAAGCCAACTGCAGACAATACAATTTCAACGGTAAACATCGCTAGAAGATATCCTGCAAGCCAAGCGACAGATGAAAATACTGCTAATTCAAGTAATACCATACCTTGTAATCCTCTACTATCTCCGCCTATTACTCGATGAATACTGATTTCTTTACGCCTTTGTTCCAATGACAAAATCAAACCGTAAATCAAGACTGCCAGTGACATGATGACAATTGGCACCATGACGATGTAATCAAAAATCTGAATCAGAGCAAGAAAAATATTGAGGAAAGTGATAGTACCTCCAACAATGTCGGTGTAAAATAACTCAATATTACTCGAAGTGTAGTTATCATTCATGATGTCTGCTTTCAAATTATCTAACCACTCAGTAGCATCTGCAGTTGAACTGGTTGGCAATTGAGAACGGTCAACTGCAAGACCAAGGTAGATGTGATCTTTTTCCATTAAGATCGCTGCTTGGTCATTAGATAATACAGTCCAAGTAGTAAATATTGGATTTGGTCCAAGTGTTGGATTACCTAAATCCCATGGCTGATAAATTCCAAGTACAGTCATGTTGGTAATTGTCATCGGCATTCTACAGTAGATTTTGCCGTTTTCAGAAGCAGAGGCAATTCCCGGACAATTTTCTACTAAATCGACTCCACCTGAATCAAAGAATTCACTATCGATAACATAAACAAAAGTGATTTCATCAAGTACGTCACCGACTTCAGCCCTTGCTTGTGAAGCAATATTAGATGGCAAGATGACACCTCTTTGCTGAGTCATGTTTTCAGGAGATGGCCATTCACCCTGCCCCTGAATTATATTAGCACCGAATCGTTTAGCGAACTCTCCATCAAAAGCCTCTGGACCCATTAATCGTATTGAACGATAATCAGAAATTGGTGGCCCCTCTTCACGTAATTCAGGATATTTGAAAGTAGTATTGAGCCAATAAGGGTTGTCGCTATCGGTTATTGAACGCATTTCTAATGGTTGAGCGAACAAGAAATCTTCGTTAAAAAATCCACCACTATGAATTCCTTGGCGGCCAAAGATCACCGCACAATCTGCCAATTCAGTGTTATATTCCAACATTAATTCAGAACAAACATCTTGCATTACACTAGTATTGTTTGTCCAACCAGAAGTCCCTGGAGCAGGTGCTTTCTTAAATTCCACTTTAGCATCTATTGGTTCACCATCAAGCGATTCATCAAAGAAAATCTGCGACAATCCGATTCCGTAAGATAATACTGTTGTGATAACTAGCGATGCCAAAAAGACACCGGCAACCACTGCAAGGCCACGTTCACGGCCTCGCCACGCACTTTGAGAAGCTAAACGTATGTTTTCTGGCGCGTCACGGATGCGTCTACGCCAACGCTCGATTCTTCCCACTTTGGGAACTACATAGGTGGCAAATGGATCAAAATTTTCATCCTCTTCAGTCACTCTTCTTCACCATCCATTTCATCTAAGCCCCATGCTGAACGTATATCGGAAGCTTCAGTTCTACCATCATTTAGCAATAACATTCGGTCAGCATTTGATGCTAGTTCTGGATCGTGAGTGACCATCAAAATTGAAATCGGATTATCCTCATCATGGCATAATTCCTTGAATAATTGTAACACTTCCTTACCACTGGCAATATCTAGGTTACCCGTTGGTTCATCGGCAAGGAGTAAGGGACGATTACCAGCAATCGCTCTCGCAATTGCAACACGCTGTTGTTGACCACCAGATAGTTGGTCTGGAATATGGTGCATTCTATCACCAAGTCCAACTTTAGCTAGGGCTTCAACTGCTCTTTTTTCAGATTCTGAAGTACTTAATCCAGATAACTCCAATGCCATAGCAACATTGTCCAAGGCAGTTAAATTGTTCAACAAATGAAAATCTTGAAAAATCCAACCAACTAATTCTCTACGTACGTCAACAACATTAGATGGACCCTTTAAACCATACTTTCTGTCATTAAGATTGATTTCACCACCATCACCAGGTAGCAATCCGCCAATAATGTTCAAGAGTGTTGATTTGCCACAGCCAGATGGACCCATCAAAGCGACTAATTCGCCTTTTTTTAACTGTAAATCAACTCCCTTCAGAACTTGCAACTTATTGCTGCCAAAACCAAAAGACTTGGTAAGACCATTTACTTCTAACATTAGCAATCTACCTTGTCACCTGTATCAAGTCTTGGTATTTATAAGAGTGTTA
>MDSV01144365.1_pt1 | contig 27437 bp, 17 predicted proteins | sample 810851 | NCBI WGS metagenome assembly MDSV01 (sample SAMN05326640, study PRJNA326480) | marine metagenome | isolation source: seawater | place: Atlantic Ocean: North East | collected 2012 | reverse complement strand
TTGATGGTGCGATCGACCAGCGCCGCGACAAGCGCGCGCTTGCTGGCATGTTCATAAAGCACGGTCGCCTTCGAGACGCCCGCTTCCTTGGCCACCGCGTCGACGGTCAGCACGCCGTCGCGCGCGACAACCCGCTCGACCGCATCGAGTATCTTATCCTGATCATGTTTTCTGGGACGCGCCATCGATCACCTGTTTATTTCCGACCGTTCGGAAATAAACAGGTGGGGGCGGTATGTCAATCGTCCGGATCGGGGTCGGCGGAAGCCGGTGTGAGTTCAACTCCCTTTCTGCCAGCAGCAAAGAAAGCAGCAGAACGGGTTCAGCCTTGCGCCGTCGGGCGGATGACGATGCTGCCGACGTCGACATCGAAGGGCTGTTCCAGCGCGTAGAGGACGCCGCCGGCGATCGCATCCGGCGAGATCGCGATCGCCCCCAGACGCTCCGTAATCATCTTCTTTGTCGTCTCGTCCGTGATGCTGTCTCCGAAATTCGTGGCGATCATCCCGGGCGATATTTCGGTGACCCGCAAATGCGGCCCAGCCTCCTGTCTGAGCGCCTCGGTCACAGTTCTGACGGCATTCTTCGTGGCGGCATAGACCCCCATCGTCGGCACGATCTGGATGCCCGCCGTTGAGACGACATTGACGACGTGACCGCTCTTCTGTCGTCCAAACACCGGAAGGGCGGCCGCTATGCCGTAAAGCGTGCCCTTGAGGTTCACGTCGATCATCGCGTCCCAATCATCAACCCGCAAAGCATCGAAGCGGGAGATCGGGCCGATACCGGCATTGTTGACGATGACATCGAGCCGGCCGAAGCTGTCGATCGCCTTGGCGACCAGTGCTTCCAGATCGGCGCGGCGGCGAACGTCGGTGGCCTTGAAAACGGCTTGGCCCCCGTTGGCGACGATCTCGTCTGTGATCGTTTCAAGTTCGGCCTCTCTGCGCGCGCCGAGCACGACGCGTGCCCCTTTCGCGGCCAGCAGTTTCGTGGTTGCGAGGCCGATGCCGCTGCTGGCGCCGGTAATGGCGACAACTCTGCCTTCAATGGTCATTTGGCACTCCCGATAGATGATTTGCTTTTGCAGTTATCTATGCCAGGAAGGAAAGATTAGCGACGCGAAGGAGTCTCTCAAATTGTCGCGATCGTCCAGCATCGCCGTCGATCCGCTTTCAAACGTGCTCGATATTCTGGGCGCGCGCGTGGCCCGGCGCACACGAATTGAAGCCGCGGGCGCGTGGTCGCTCTCCTTTCCCGGCCTCGATCGTCTCAAATTCGTGGCATTGCTTCGCGGCGATGCATGGATCTCGGTCCCGGGGCATCAGCCCCGGCGCATGCAGGCGGGCGATGTCTGTCTGATCGGACGCACGGACTATGTGGTGTGCAGTGATCCGACACTCGCCCCGGCCGATGGCCGCGCTCTTTACGACGGTCCGGAGCGGGATGTTGCCCGGATCAACGGCGATGAGACTGTCGGCATCGGAGGCAGCGTCACCTTTGCCGGGGCAAATGCGGATTTCCTGCTGGACATGCTGCCGGATTTCTTCGTGGTGCCGAGGGATGCCTCGGGATCGAGCGCGATCGGGATGACCCTCAACCTGATGTCGAACGAGACCGAGCGCGAGGCGATCGGGGGCGAAATCGTGCGCTCCCGCCTTGCCGATATTCTTCTGGTGGAAGCGATCCGCGCCTGTGCGAGCGAGGTCCGGGCGACCGGCATGGGCTGGCTTGGCGCGCTTCTCGATCCGCGGATCGGCCGGGCGCTTGCCGCACTGCACGAAAACGTCGCCCATCCATGGACCGTGGCGGAACTGGCAGGGATTGCCGGCATGTCGCGCGCAGCCTTCTCCGCCGCGTTCTCCCGCCGCACCGGCCAGCCGCCGCTGTCATACCTGCGTTCGTGGCGGCTCACAGTCGCGCGAACAGCGCTCATGCGGGACAATCTGCGCGTGGCCGATGTCGCCGAGATGGTGGGCTACCACTCGCAAAGTGCGTTCAGTCAGGCTTTCCGCCGCGCCTTCGGAACCTCTCCGAAAGACGATACCGCAGGCCCCGCGACCATTCCCTGATACCATCGGGGAAAAGGCGAAATATGAGGATAGTGCGGCCGTTTGAAGCGCCGCCGATATCGTCCATACGCCGGCGACCTCGTCACCCGGCTCGACGCGGAATACAAAGACGCATGCAACCGGCTGTGACCTCCGGTGAACTCGTGAGCAGCCGCAAATCGCCGCACCCTCGCCTTTGGTCAACCAGTTCTGATCTCGAGACAGCCATTCACCAGCCGCCGCCCCCACCGCCGCCGCCGCCACCGCCGGAGAAGCCGCCGCCCGAAAAGCCGCCGCCAGAGCCCGATCCGTTGGGCGAGATGCAAGCCGTGAGGTTGGTGCTGAGCGCCTGGCAGGCGCCGAAGATCGTCGCACCGTTCGCGCCCGTGTCATAGAAGGTCGGGTGCAGGCCGAAAGGGATCGGGTTGATGGTGCCGGGGCCGGCGTCCATCACGCTGTCAAAGGCGCGGCTCCATTCGGACTTCATGTTGAGCGCCACCGCGAACGGCAGAAGCGATGGGAGCGCGTCCCTTTCGCTCCGATTGGCGTGGCGCATGTCGCCGACGCGTTGGAGATAGAGGCGCAGCCCCTCGATTTCCGCCTCGCGCGCCCGCCCCTCTTCCGTCGGCTGGCCGATCCGCGCGGCAAACCACCAGAACAGCACCGGCGTCGCGACGAGGCCGAGCGCCGTGGCCCAGCCGAAGGCCCCGGTGAAGAAGCCCATCATCAGCCACAGACCCGCGCTCGCGACCAGCCCGCCGCCCATGCCGTTTCCGGCGGCATTGCTGACCGTATCCGCCGAGGCGCGCGCATCGAAGCCCGCAAAGGCAAGGCCAAGCGCGATCGGCAGCAGCGGGCCATAGGCAAGGATCCACCCCTCGCCATCCATGCCGGTCAGAGCAAGCGCTGCGGCAAGGCCGGAGCAGAGGAAGGCGGCCGCCAGCTTCCACTTGCCGTTCGGCGCGTAATACCGCCGGCCATGGGTGGCGCGCACCACGCGGGCGAAATCGCCGTAAAGCCGTCTCAGCGTCTGCCGGTTGTTGCGCTCGACCAGGACGCTGCCGCCTTCGGCGCGCACGCCAGAAACCAGCGCTTCCTCCTCGGGCGCCAGCGTGCCGGTCTCGCCCTCGTCCAGTACGATCCGCCAGGCTTTGCCCTCGGGAACGATGGTCATCAGCCCGCGCAGGCCGAGATGGATGACCGTGGCGAGGAGCGCGGAATGGCCGAGCATGCGCCGCATCGAAATATACTGTACCTGAGCGGGCGTCGTGCCGCGCGGCGGCTTGCGCCGCTCGACCACCGGATAGCGACCGGCGTGCTCCTCTCCGGGCCGCCTGATCTGCCGGGAGACGAACAGGAAAAGCAGGCCGAGAGCGCCGAGGCCGACGCCGGAAATCGCCACGCCCGGATTGCGGCGCACCCACCACCGGAACCGCTCGGCGGCCGCCGGTTCGCTGACGAAACCTTCGGGGAATGCGATGGCGACGGTCAGCCCCTCCTCCGGGTCGAGAATGCGATAGGTCGAAACATCGACCGTGCCGCCATCCGGGCTGAGGCGGCGGGACACCTCGGTACGCGTCGAGCCGAGTGGCCCGGTATAGCCGGCGACCTGTGTGGCCCCCGCGCCCTCCGGCAGATGAATGGTCGCGGCGGCGTTGTCGATCGGGAAGGCCCAGTAGGAGCCGGTCACATTCCAGTAGAATTCGTCGTGACCGTCGCGGCTTTCGATCTGCGGTCCGGTGCGATAGGCAAGCCGGAAGGTGTGAACGCCCGGTTCGAGATCGGTTCCGGAATCCCCCAGAAAGATGCGGATATAGTCGCTGCGGCGGGCAACGCGCATGGGCACCGGCTTACCGTCGAGCGTGGCCGACAGGATCTGCAACGCGCCGGGATCGACGCCGCCCTCCGCCGTCCGTCCCGCGATCGGCAGGTCGCGAAAGATGCCATGCTCGATCCGGTACCCCTCCGCCTTGATCGCGATGGTCTCGGTGATATCGAGGCGGCCGGTCGGGCCGATCGCGATGTCGCTTTCGAAACGCTCGATCCGCTCGCGCGCCGAGGCCGGCCCAAGCCAGATCAGCACAAGCAGGAAGGCCGCGACGATCCGCTTCCCCGAGACCAAAAGGCCGTCATCCGATTTACCATGCCGGCGGAAAAAAACTGTCTGGAAAACCGAGAGTGATTTCATGAATAAAATGGCTGACGGCCCTGGCTTTTGGTGTGGCGAATCCGGGTGACGGGGCCTTATAGCCCGGCGAAAAAGCATAGACAAATCCGTTCGTTACAATGGTTTTCCGGCAGGGAGTAAATCTCAACTTGCAGTTACTTGCCTCTGCCCGCCTGCCCCTTCATGACTGCGCCATCGAAGGAGAAAGCATGATCGAACGACGTTTCTGGTTCGCCCTGCTTGTCGCCGCCATTCCCGGCGTGGCAAAGGCCGAGACCATCATTTTCGACCCGGCCGTCGGAGCCGAACGGACCTACCACCTCGAAATTTCCATGGCTTCCGGCTTCAGCGATTCGGACGGCTTTTACGACAACCAGTTCGTTTCGGCGCTGACCCGCTTTGCGGTCACCGGACGCGACGAGGACGGCGGCATCAGCATGGACGTCTTCCCTTTGTGGTTTGCCTATGACGAGGGATCGCGGGTAACCAGCACCGCCTTCGGCGACGCGCCCGACGATCTTGCCCGGCTGATGCGCGAAGGCTTTTCCGCCACGATCGATCCGGAAAGCCACGGGCTGACGGATTTCGCCCCGCGCGGCGATGCCGAGATGCCGGAAGCCATGCTCGCCCAAATGCGCGACCAGCTCGGCCAGCCGGTCCTGCCGGTCGAAATCGAAGCCGAGAAGGGCTGGTCCACCACCACCACGCTGCCGGGCGTCGCCGATGTCGAGATCACCGTCAGCGCGGTGACGCCGGATGCGGTTTTCCTCAGCTATGAGGGCACGTCGGAGGATACGAGACTGTCCGGCGTTTCGGTACTTGCGCGCGACAGCGGCTGGGTCGAGCGCTCGGTGATGACCTATGACATGCGCATCAATCCCGGCGCGAACGACGAGCGTTTCTCGCGCCAGACCATCGCGATGGCGAACACGGAAAGTCCCTTCCCGCTCTATACCCATGCGTTCCGGGGCGAGCCTGAATGGCATGACATGCCGACCTTTCCGTTTTCAACCATCGTCATGCCGCCCGAGCCGGACATGGTGTTCACCGGCGAGCCGGGAGAGGCCGACAAGCACGGCAAGACCTACACGCTGAGCTTCGCCCACGATCCCGCAGCGGGCAGCAATATCGGCCGCTTCGCGCTCCACGATCTGCGTCTTTTCGACGGCGACACCGAACTGCCGACCGCGTTCCTCGCCACCATGCCCGTGACCGTTCCGGACGCCGGCGGGTTCCGGACGGTCTCGCGGGCGCGCCCGGTCGGCATCGGCGATGTTCGCGACGAGCTGGATCGGGCAACGGAGCTCAGCGCCAAGGTCGACTGGTATCCCGCAGAGCCCTTTACCCTGACGCTGCGACCGGATGCAGATGGGAAGGCCAGCGTAATCCGCAATGGCGCCTCGGCCGAGTTCCGACCGACCGATGATGGCTACGAACTGCTGCTGTCCGGCAAAACCTGGGATTTCTTCGGCCTTTCTTTCCCGGAAGGAAGCGACGTCAAGGGACAGATCTATGCCGCCGACAGCGGCGCGGACTGGTTGACGCCGGAGGAAAGCCAGGCGCGTCGGTTGGCGATGCCGGATTACAGCGGCCTCAAGGTGGCGCTCAAGGCTGAAACCGTGCCGGAGAAGATCGAAATCCGCGTCGAGCGCTACGCCGAAAACCCGGCCACGACCCGCACGGTCACCTTCCGCACCGAACGCGGCAAACGCCTCGATCCCGACACCGAGCCCGAGAGGCGAGCGCTTTATCCGGATGGCACGCCGTCGGCGCTCGATGCGATCACGCCTGAAGGCCTCGATCTGGCCGCGCTGCGTTTCAGGCTCGCGACGACGCAGGCGAAGCACTGCGAGACGGGGCTGGATGAGCCCGTATCGCTTGCCGGTCACGACCTTGGCTTCGAAACGCAGACGGACGAACAGACAGGTACGACGACGCTGCAGCTTGAAACCGATGACGGCATCCGCACGCATTTCTACGGGCATGATCCGATCACCGTCGTCATCGATTGCGAAACCACCGTCGCATGGCGCGAGGCGACCGAGACGCTCGATCCCGAACGGCCATGGCTGATCGAACCGGAAGCGCTCGGCGTGGACAGCACCATGACGATTGGCGCATTCAACGCGCGCTTCCGGCTGGTCGATGCCGAGGGCACCGCACTTGCGCTAGTCGCGCCGGATGGCACGCCCCTCGCCCCCGACGACACGCTCGCCTCGGCGCTCTTCGAAGACGGCCATATCCGCGCCGCCGGCCGGCCGGAGCGCATCCTTGAAGCGGACGCCGGTTCCGACCCGGTGACTCGGCGCTTCGAAATCCGCTTTCCCGATCTGCCTGAACCGAGGGAGGACGCCCGATGAAAACCGCTCTCGCACTTCTACTCGCTCTGGCGGCAGGCGCCGCCCATGCGGCCAATGTCGACGAAAATCTGGCACCCTCCCCGGACGGCGCCTACAGCTACACGCCGCCGGAAAAGGCAAAGGACGGCGTCTATATCATCGATATCTACGACGAAGACGATGACCGTTATGCCCGCGTCTGGAACACCGCCCCGACGCTGGATGAGGGCCGCAAGGTCGGAAAGATCGAGACCTTCTATCCCGGCTCGGGCTACCTCAAGACCCGCGTTCCGCTCAACGAGGACGGCCGCCGCGACGGCGAGATGGTGACCTTCGACGAGGATGAGAATGTCGTGGGCCGCACGCCCTATGAGGATGGAAAGAAAAACGGCACGGAGGTCCGGTGCTGGGCGGATGGCAAGCCCCAGCGTGAAACCACCTGGAAGGATGGCGTGCTCAACGGCCCTTGGCGTCTCTATTATGAGGACGGCACGCTTTCGGCCGAAAACAATCATGTCGACGGCCATATCGACGGCGTGGAACGCAAATACCACGAGAACGGCAAGCTTGCCGCCGAAATCCACTGGTCGATGAGCCGGCGCGATGGCCCCTACAGGGACTACGACAAGGACGGCAACCTCATCGAGGAAGGCCATTATGTCGATGGCGCGGCCGATGGGGTCGTCACCGAATACTGGCCCTCCGGCGCGCGCCGAGCCGAGCGCCACTATGACATGGGCACGCCGACCGGCAGCGCAAAACGCTGGTCGGAATCCGGCGCGCTCGTCGCCCAGACCGACTATGCCGGGGATGGCAGCGCGTTGAGAAGCCGGAAATGGAAGGACGGAGAGTTGATCTGGCTCGAAGAGCCGGTTCAGATCGAAGGCCGCGGCGAAGGACAGAAAACCGTCGAGCATTACGGCAATTTCACCGAAACCGAGATCAAGGCCGAAGGCTATCTCCTCTTCACGAAATATCTCAACGACCAGCTTCTGGACCGCACCGAACTGGTCGATGGCGAATATCGCGGGCTGTTCGTCTCGACCACCGAGATCGACCAGATCACCACCCGCGTCCACTATGTCGACGGCAAGGAGGATGGTCTTTACACCCGCGCCTGGCGCGGCCGGGAGTGGGACCGGGGCTATTACGACCATGGCAAGCGCGTCGGCGACTGGCGCCGGACGGAACACTCCAGCGACGTCATCCACGAGACCTATAACGATGACGGAAAGCTGACCGGCGCGCAGCGGACATACAGGATGAACGGCGAGCTGAAGCGGCTCGCCACCTATGACGCGGGCATCCTGAACGGACCCTACAAGGAGCTGGATGGCGACCGGATGATTGCCGGCGGGCGCTATGTCGATGGCGAGAAGCACGGCGAATGGCTGGAACAGGTCCCCTACCGCGACGAAACGAAACAGGGCCGCTACGACCACGGCATCAAGGACGGCCGCTGGACGACCTTTGACGGCAATGGCTACCGCATCGCGGTTACAAGCTTCAGCAACGGTATGAAGGACGGGCCGAGTTACATCCTGGCGGAAAACGGCGCGCTTGAGGAAGTGCAGATGTGGAAGAACGACAAGCGCGACGGCACCACCACCTATTACGACGCCGACGGCCCGATGTCGCGTCAGCTCTGGCGCGATGGCCGGCTGCAGGGGGACGCGGTTCCCGCCCGGGATTCGCGATAAGCCGTTCTCGGGCTGCCGCGAGCCCGCTGGCGCGTATCCGCCGTTTCACAACCGGTTCTGCCGCTGCAGGCGGCACGCATGACACGCCCGGCAAACGCGCCGGGCGTCTTTCCGTCTGCTTAAATGGACGGCAATCCGCGCTCTCGATCAGCCGCCAAAGCCGAAGCCGGGAGGCATGTCCGTCAGCGAGATGCCGAACGGCTCCAGGCTCTTGAGGATCCAGGTCTGGTTGTTGCCGATGCGGCGGTTATACTCGGCCCAGGCGGACACGAAGCTCTTGAAGGTCTCGTCCGCGCCGTAGTTCACGGCAATCACCGAAGGGGTGGACAGAACCGGGGTCGGCACCTTGACGCTGCCCACATTGGCGGCCTTCTTGGAGATCACCAGCCCGTTGAGCATGGTGTTGATCAGCCCCTGCGCCTTGCCGGTGGTGACGGCGACGATCGCCTCGTCGCGGGTCTTGAAGCGCAGAATATTGGCCTTGGGCAGATATTGCTGCGCCATCAGATCCTGCGCGGAGCCGAGATCAACTGCGAAGGTGTATTGCGGGTCGTTGAGTTCGTTCCAGCTCTTGCCTTCCAGCCCCTCATCGGCGGAGATCAGTACGAAACTGTTGTAATAGGTCGGGTCGGAAAACGAAACCGACAGCGCGCGCACCGGCGTCGCGGTCACGGCGAAGGCCATGTCGACCTTGCCGCTCTGGACGTCCAGAATGGCGTTGGACCAGCTCGATTCCACCACTTCAAGCTCGACATCCAGCGTCTTGGCGATATCCGACGCCATATCGATAACGAAGCCGGTCCATTCGCCCGTGCGCGGGTCCTTGTTGAAATAGGGCACTTCGTTCAGGATCGCCGGAATGCGCAGCGTGCCGCGCTCGCGGATGTCGCTGACCGTGTCGGCGCTGGCGGCGGCTGAAAACAGCGAAAGCGCCACCGCCGTCGCGCCACAGATCTTGGCAAGCAAGTTCATTGAGAGATCTCCATAATTCCCCGGATTGATCGTATTATTGAACCGCAACCCCCATCGGTCACGTCGGGAACAGGCTAGCGGCTCAGCCGATCGAGACAATGCTAGAGAAAAGACGGCGCTTGTGCGCTTTTTTGTATGTTCGGGTCATAGAGGCGGCAGGATATCGCCGCTCGGCGGGTCCAGAACCGGCCCCACCAGTTCGCGCTGGCAATCCTCGTAAAGCTGCTGGACCATGGGGTGGGTTTGCAGGAATCCGGCGCTGCCGAAATAGACCCGGATTTCCGGCAGGCTGGTGAGGCGGAGCGAGGCGACCTTTTCATCATCGGCGGCCACGCACCATGAGGGAATGATGGAAAAGCCGAGCCCTTCTTCAACGCACAGCTTCACGCTGGAACTGCCCGAGGTCGAAATCGCGGGATGCACGGTCCTGCCGCCACGGCCGAGAAAATCGACCGAGACATTGCGCAGGGTCTGCCCGGGTTCATAGGTCACGAACGGCTTGTCCGCGGCCCAATCCGGAATATCCTCCTGCGCCGGAACATCGCCCCAGGCGCGCGGGAACACAAGCGAAAGCCGGTAGCTTCCAAGCATGCGCTGCGGCACCACCGGGTCGCCGAAATAGCGTTCCGAGATGCACACATCGAGGCTGCCATTCTTCACCAGTTCGGCCAGCACCGTATCGCGTTCGTAGACGGAGAACTCCATCTCGGGAAAAGCCTCGCGAAAGCGGGCCAGAACCTTGGGAAACAGATAGAAGAAGATCGCCTGCGGCATGCCCACGCGGAGCGCGGAACGCTGGTTCTCGATCAGCGTCGTCAGCCGTTCCAGCATGATGTCGAGCTCGGGATGCAGCAGATTGTAAAGCGCGCGGCCGCGCGGCGTGAGCGTGATGCGCTTGGCCCCCTGCTCGGATTCGATCAGCCTGCTTTTCAAAATCTGCTCGAGCCGGCGCACATGATTGGCGGCGGACTGATAGGACAGATTCAGCTCGCGCGCCGCCGCCGAGAACGAGCCGTTGCGCGCCACATGATAGAAGGTCTGCACCAGTGTAAGACTGATCTTTGCCATCGCGAAAATCCCCTTTCTTCTCTTTTAAGGGGTGGCCGGCCGCTAGCCTGATACAAAAAACATGACCTTTGAAGGCCATTCTCTTGTATCGACGCCCGAAGCCGACAGCCGTCAATATGACCGATATCGAACGCCATCATACCGGTCAAACCAAATGCACTCCCGCTCCACACCATCCGCCATCGTCATCGGCTCCGGCATCGTCGGCGCGGCGACCGCCTATTTTCTTGCGAAAAAGGGCGTCCGCGTCACTCTGATCGACAGCAGCGCGCCGGCGGCGGAAGCGACCGGCGCTGCCGATGGCGCGGTCTCCGTGGCCAGCAAGCGTCCCGGCCCGATGATGACGACGGCCCTGGAAGGCATTGCGCTTTATCGCAGGCTGGCCGAAGAGGGACTGTTCGCCGGCCTGTTCAAGCAGCGCTCGACCTTCATCATCGCTTCCAGCGCGGAAGAATGCACGGTGCTGGAGGCGCATGCGGCGGCCCTTTCATCCGCCGGCGTGAGCGTGGAGCATCTCAACAGCTGCGCATTGCGCCGGCGCTTTCCGGCGCTTTCCGAGAGCGCGTCCCTTGCCGTCGAAGTTCATGCGGAGGGACACGCGATCGGCTACCGGATCGTTCACCGGCTGATTGCCGCCGCCGGCATCGCCGTCAACCGCAACACCCGCGCCAGCCGCCTGCGGCTTGCCGGCAATGGCGAACGGGTCGAGGGCGTTGAAACCGACAACGGGTTCCTCTCCGCCGACGCTGTCATTATCTGCGCCGGTTCCGGCTCCGAGCGCCTGGTCAATGTCGGCGCCGGACTCATTCCGCGCAAAGGGCAATTGCTGGTGACCGAACGCGCCGTCGCCCTCAACGCATCCATGCCCGGCGCGATCATGTCGGGCCGCTATCTGCTTTCCAAGCGTTCCGGCAGCAGCGACGCCGCCCCGCCCGGACGCGGGTTTGGGCTTGTCATCGACCCGCTGGAGACGGGGCAATTCCTGATCGGCGGCACGCGCGAAGCCTTTGGCGACCGCAAGGTCAATGATCTCGAGGCGGTGTCCCGCATCCTGAGCGATGCCGTCGCGCTGGTACCGGGGCTCGCGCGGCTTCGGCTTCTCAGGGTCTTTGCCGGCGCGCGCACCGCCGTTTCCGACGGATTGCCGCTGATCGGCAGGCTGCCCGGCATAGAAAACGGCTTCATCGCCACCGGCTTTGAAGGCGACGGCATCTGCCTTGGTCCGGTCACCGGCAGGACGATCGCCGAACTTGTCACCGGAGAGCGCCCGTCGATCGATATCAGCCCGTTCGATCCTGCTCGCTTCGGCATCTGCGAGGTGGCGGCATGAGCCGGGGGACATTCTTCTTCATGGGGCGCGAAATCGTCTTCCGCCCGGGCGAAACCATCGCCGCCGCCCTTGCCGCCGAAGGTGTGATGCAGCTTGGCGCCGACGGGCTCGGCCAACCGACCCGCTATTTCTGCGGCATTGGCGCGTGCCAGGGCTGTGTCGCGCGGGTCGACGGGGTCGCGCGCGAAACCTGCCTGACCCCTGCCCGCGAGGGCATGCAGGTGGAAAGCATGGAGGGCGGTTATGTCTGAGCCCGCGATCGACGTGCTGGTCATCGGCGCCGGTCCGGCGGGGCTTGCGGCCGCCGCTACGCTGAAGCGCGCCGGTGTTTCGGTCGAGATCATCGAACAGCGGCCGACGATCGGCGGCGCGATCTTCCGCCAGCCCATCGACGGCGTCACCCCCGTCCCGCAGCCGCGCGCGGCCAAGGCGCGTTTCGCGCGGCTGAGACAGGCCGTCGAAAACATCCCGATCCACCATGAACAGGTCTTCATCGCGGTGGATGGCGACAGCTGGGTGGTCACCGAAAACCGCCGGACGGGCCGTATCGAAACACGCCGGCCGAAGGCGGTGATCATCGCAACCGGCGCGGTCGAAAAAGTGCTGCCGCGTCCCGGCTGGCACCTGCCCGGCGTTTCAACTGCTGGCGGCCTGCAGGTGATGATGAAGGAAACCGGACGGCCGCCGCAGGGCCACGTTCTGCTCGCTGGCAACGGCCCGCTGCTTTTCGCCGTTGCAGCGCAGATGGCGCGGCTTGGCAATCCGCCGGTAGCGGTGGTCGAAGCGGGCGCGCCCTTCAGGGCGGTTGCCGCCGGCCTTGAGCTTTTCCGGTTTCCCCAATTGCTGACGGAATCCCTCGGCTACATGGCGACGCTGCTCACACGGCGGATACCGGTTCTGCAGGCGACAACGGTGCGCGATATCCGTCGGATCGACGCGGGCTTCGCCGTCACGCTGGTCGGGCGGGATGGCCGCTCCCGGGAGATCATCGTCGATCGCGTAGGCCTGCATGACGGCATCCGGCCCAATGACTTCGCATTGCCGCCCGAGGGTCAGCCTTCCCCAAGCCACCCTTTGATCCTCCATGCCGGCGACGGGCGCGAGGCGCTGGGCAGCAGCGCCGCCGAAGCCGATGGGCGCAAGGCCGCGGGCCAGGTAATCGCGGCACTTTCCGGACAGGCGCCAAGGCCCGAAGCAATGTTGGCGCACATGCGCGCGGCGCAGGCGGTGCTCGACCGGATCTTCGCGCCCGCATCAGGCGCATCCCCGTTCGCGGCGTTGCCCGATGACACGATCCTCTGCCGCTGCGAGGGCAAGACCGCGGGCGATCTGAAGGCGCTTGTGCTCGGCGTCGATGCGCCCTCGGAGCGTGAGATCAAGCACAATGGCCGCTTCGCCATGGGCGCCTGCCAGGGGCGGTTCTGCGCCCACAATACCGCGGCATTCATAGCCGAGCTCAGACCCGGCCAGACCATCCCCGCAGCCAAAAATCTGGCCGGCAGGCGATGGCCGGTCCGCCCGGTCCCGATCGACGCGATGATCACCGCGGCTTCCTCCCCAATTGAACCGAAAGACCAGTGAGGCATCTATGGCACAGGCACAGGCGGCGACCCTGCCGAAAACAGAAACGATTTCCGTCCGCAACCCGTTTTCCGGCGCGCCGGTGGGCGAGCTTTGCGTGAACACGCCGGTGGAGATCGACGCCGCCGTGATCAACGCCAAGGCCGCCGCCCGCGCCTTCCGCTTCTCGACCCCGGCCATGCGTCGCGCTCTGCTGAACGCGCTTGCCGCCGAAATGGCCGCCGATGCCGAAAACCTGGCGCGCCTCGTGTCTTCGGAAATGGGTAAGACAATCCGGGAGGCGCGCAACGAAATCCGCCGGGCGCAGAACACGCTGAAGCTTGCGGGCGATGCCGCCACCTTCCTCGACGGCGAGGCCCTGCATTGCGCCATCGTCGAGGGCGGCGCGGACCGGCTTGCGACGGTCACCTATGAGCCCGTCGGCGTTGTCGGGGCGATCACGCCCTTCAACTATCCGGTCAATCTGCTGTGCCACAAGCTCGGCCCGGCGATCGCCGCCGGCAATGCCGTGGTCGCCAAGCCCTCGCCGAAGGCGCCGCTTGCCGCCAACAGACTTTGCGAGTTGGCGCGCAAGGCGGGCTGGCCGGACGACCTGTTCCAGGTCGTCAATGGCGGGGCGGAGGCAGCGCTTGCTCTTGCCCGCGCGCCGATTGACCTGCTTTCGTTCACGGGCGGACCGGCGGCCGGGCTGGCGCTCAAGAACGCCAGCGGCCTGGTGCGCTGCCTGATGGAGCTTGGCGGCAATGATCCGCTGTTTGTCCTGCCCGATGCCGATCTCGACCGCGCCGTCGCCACCACGATCGGACACCGCTTCGAGATCGCCGGCCAGAGCTGCGCCGCCGTCAAGAAGCTCTATCTCCACGCCGATATTGAAAAGCCTTTCACCGACAGACTGATGGCCGCGGTGGATGGGGTGGAATTCGGCGACCCCTCGCGAGACGACACTGACATGGGCACCGTGATCGACCTGCCTGCTGCCCGCACGGTCGCCGAAAGGATCGCGGCGACGGTCAGCGCAGGCGAGGGCCGGCTGCTTGCCGGCGGTAATCATGATGGCACCGTTTTCGCGCCGACCGTGCTTGCCGATGTCGCCGCCAATGCTCCGGTCATTGCCGAGGAGACCTTCGGCCCGGTGATCGCGATCCGCCGCTTTTCCGACGCCGGCGCGGCGATCGCGGAGGTCAATGCCGGGGAATACGGGCTGCAGGCGGGCGTGTTCACCAACGACCATGCCCTGGTCCGGATGTTTTCCCGCAACCTCGCCGTGGGCGGCGTGATGATCAATGAGGGGCCGGATTTCCGCGCCGAGCATGTGCCCTTCGGCGGCATCAAGCGTTCCGGCCTCGGCCGCGAGGGCGTGCGCGTCGCCATCAGGGAAATGTCGGAACAGAAGGTCGTGATCGACTAAGGAGAGTACAATGCGTATCGGAATTCTCGGCGCTTCGGGCCGTGTCGGAACCAGTCTCGTGGAGCTGATCGTCTCCAATCCCGGCCTTGAGCTTGCGGCGGCGCTGGTGTCGCCGGGATCAAGGCTTGTCGGCAAGCCCGTCGCCGGCAGCAGCATCGAATATCGCCCCGCCGACGCGGCGATGAAGAGCCATTGCGACGTCATCATCGATTTTTCGACCCCGCAAGCCAGCATGGCGCTTCAGGACGCCATCGGCGTCAAGAGCATACCGGTGGTCATCGGCACCACCGGGTTCTCCGCCGAGGACGACGCCCGCCTGTCGGCCTGCTGCGCCCACCGTCCGATGCTGATCAGCGCGAATTTCGCCCGCGGCTTCGAGGCCTTTCGCCTGAACGTTCTCGGCTTCGCCCGGATGATGCCGGAAGGCGAGCCGCGCGTGAGCGAGACCTATCACGTCCGCAAGAAGGCCGAGCCTTCGGGAACGTCCAGACTGCTGGCCAGACAGATCGAGGAGGCGAGAACCGCCGTCATGGGCTTTGCCGCCGCAAAGACGCCGATCACCGTGTTCCGCGAAGGCGATACCGTCGGCATCAACGCCGTCAGCTTCGATCTCGGTTCGGCGGAGGCCCGTTTCACCTATCAGGTCCACACGCTTTCGGCCTATGCCGAGGGCGCCATCGCCGCAGCGCAGTGGCTGAGTTCCGGTCATCGCGAACCCCGCCGCTATTCACTCGCCGACAGCCTCGCCGCCCGGTGATATTCCAATCAGAGGAGAACAACATGAACGAACTCAGGAGCCGCTTTACCGGCGTTTTCACCGCCCTCGTGACCCCGTTTCGCGATGGATCGATCGATTTTGCCGCCTTCGATGCGCTTGTCGAGCGGCAGATCGCAGCCGGCGTCGCCGGTCTCGTGCCCGTCGGCACCACCGGCGAGGCCGCGACCCTTTCCGATGACGAGGCCGATCAACTGATCGCCCGCACGGTCGAAAAGTCCAGAGGCCGCGCGCTCGTCATGGCTGGCGCCGGCGCCAACGACACCAAGAAGGCGGTTGAAAAGGTTCGCCGCGCAGAGGCGGCCGGCGCCGATGCCGTGCTGGTCGTCACGCCCTATTACAACAAGCCGACCCAGGCGGGCCTCATCGCCCATTACGGCGCCGTGGCCGGGGCGACCGCGCTGCCCGTCATGCTCTATTCCGTGCCCGGCCGCTGCGGCGTCGAGATCGCGGCCGAAACCTGCGCGACGCTGATGTGCAATCACGCCAATATCTTCTCCATCAAGGAGGCCGGCGGCAACGCGGCCCGGGTCAGCGAACTGCGCCGCGCCTGCGGCGACGAGCTGATCGTGCATTCGGGCGATGACGGGCTGACATTGCCGTTCCTGTCGCTCGGCGCGGTCGGGGTCACCTCCGTCGTCGCCAATGTCGCGCCGGAATCCATGGTTGCCATGGTCCGGGCCTGGCATGAGGGCAACACCGCCCACGCGCTTGCGCTGCACGATCTGGTGGCGGAACTCACCGATGGCATGTTCGTCGAAAGCAATCCCGGCCCGGTCAAGGCGGCGCTGGCGCTGAACAACCTTTCGGGTCCGGAAATGCGGCTGCCGATGGTGCCGGTCTCCGATGCCAACCGCGAGCGCCTCGCCGGCATCCTGAACCGCTACACGTCGGCGGCCTCCGGCGTGCTCGGCGCGCGCTGAGACATCGCGGCCACCCGATGGAAATCCGCCCGTTTCGGTTCGGATTGCGCAAGGACAATTGCCCGGCGCGCGACAACGGCTAACAGAATGCCGGTTCAGCGCGCCGGCGACAGACGCCGGCTCCTTATCTCGAGAGGGGCCGGGCTTCACCATAACGAGGGGAACCGAAATGAACGAGAAACGGCATCAGGAGCAGTGTTCCGGGCGAAGATTGGCCCTGACAAGGCATCGACATGACAGCCAGGGAGCAAGGTGATGCAGTATAACTGGGACTTTCATTCGGTATGGCAGTATCGCGACCTGTTCCTGTACGGGCTCGGGATCAGCGTCGTCTACACGTTTGGATCGATCTTCTTCGGCGTGATCCTCGGCTTCGTCACCTGCGCGGCGCGGCTGTCGCGGTTCAGGGTGTTCAACTGGATCGGCCGGATCTATCAGGAAATCTTCCGCTGCAGCCCGCTTCTGGTGCAACTGCTCTGGTTCTACTACGCCTTCCCGCTCCTGATCGGCGTCAACATCGACAACCGGTTTGCCGCCATGCTGACCCTGTCGCTCTATGTCGGGGCGTTTTACGCGGAGATCTTCCGCGGCGGGATCGTGTCGATCGACAAGGGCCAGCGCGAGGCGGCGGCCGCGATCGGCATGAGCCCGTTCCAGTCGATGCGCTGCATCATTCTGCCGCAGGCGCTAAAACGCGTGCTGCCGTCCTTCATCAACCAGTCGGTCATCCAGTTCAAGAACACCTCGCTCGTCTCCGTCATTTCGGTTGCCGACCTCGCCTATATGGCCGCGGTGGTGAACGGCCAGACCTACCGGCCGCTGGAATCCTACACGGTCATGGCCGTGCTCTACATCGTCGTGCTGCTGCCTCTGATGCAGGCCGCGGACTGGTTTGAAAAACGGCTCAGGGTCAGCGACTGAGGGAAGGAAGATGAACATGACACAGCAAAGCCAGACCGGCGCGCCGGTTCTCGAAGCTGCCGGCCTTCAGAAAAGCTACGGCATTCACGAGGTCCTGAAAGGGATCGACCTGACCCTGACGCGCGGCGAGGTGGTTGCCCTGATCGGGCCCTCGGGGTCCGGCAAGTCCACCTTCATCCGCTGCCTCAACGTCATGGAGACGCCCACCGGCGGCGCGATCCGCTTTCGCGGACGCGACGTGGGAACCAGTTTCCGCGATGCCGGCGACAAAATCGGCATCGGCACGCTTCGCCGCCATGTCGGCATGGTGTTCCAGCATTTCAATCTGTTTCCGCACAAGACGGTATTGGAAAACGTGATCGAAGGGCCGGTGATCGTCTGCCGTAAGCCGAAGAAGGAGGCCATCGCCCACGCAATGGAGCTTCTGGCCCAAGTCGGTCTCGCCGAAAAACACGCCGCCTACCCCAACCATCTCTCCGGCGGCCAGAAACAGCGCGTCGCGATTGCCCGCGCGCTGGCGATGGAGCCGGAGGTGCTGCTGCTCGACGAGGTGACGAGCGCGCTCGATCCCGAACTCGTCGGCGAGGTTCTCGCCGTTATCCGCAAGCTCGCCGAAGACGGCATGACCATGGCGATCGTGACCCATGAAATGGCCTTTGCCGCCGACGTTTCGAGCCGGGTCCTGTTCCTGGATCAGGGCGTGATCGCGGAAACCGGTTCGCCCGACCAGGTGATCCTCAATCCGCAAAACCCAAGGCTTCAGGCCTTCGTTTCCCGCTTCAGGGGGTAGATCATGGACAGGTTCAAGATTGCGATCTTCGGCGCGGGCAAGGTCGGTTCGGCGCTTGCGGCAACGCTGTGTCTTACGGGCGACATCGACGTCACGATCATCGACCCTTCCGAAGAGGCGCTCGACGCGTTTGCGTCGCTCGGCCTTCCGGTGAAGGCGCTGCGCCAGCGCCAGAATGAGAAGATGCCCGCCGAGGCGCGCGGCAGCGATCTGATCGTTGCCGCCGCCCCCGACTGGGCTTCATCCGGCATTGCCGAGCTTGCCGGCGCCTCGAACGCGCATTTTCTGGATTTCTCCCCGGTCCGGCCGGAAAATCTTTCCCTGCTGCAACAACTCGCCAAAACGCGCGTCGTGCTTTCGGGCGCCGGCGTGGCGCCGGGGCTGGTGGACAACATCGCCTCGGGGCTGATGGAGCCCGGACGGACGATCAGCGATCTGACGATCCGGGTCGGCTCGCTGCCGCGCTACCCCACAAACCGGCTGGGTTACGGCCAGATCTGGGATATCGACGCGATGATCGAGGAATATACCCGGGCCTGCGAAGCCGTGCAGGACGGCAAGGCGGTGTTCCTGAAACCGCTGGAACATCTCGAAAAGGTCATTCTCGACGGAACGTCCTATGAGTGCTTTACCACCGCGCGCGGCCTGTCCGACCTGACGCCCTATCTTGAGGCCGGGGTGAGGAACGTCACCTTCAAGACCCTGCGCTATCCCGGCCATCTCGACTATATGCGCTTTCTTCTGGACGATCTGGGTCTGAAAACCCGTCGTGACATGCTCAGATCTCTGCTGATGAACGGGCTGCCTGTCATCGACGAGGACGAACTCCTGCTGTTCCTGACGGCGCGCAGCACGCTTCGCAACCGTCCCGCCGAACGGTCGCTGTCGCTGCGCTTCCGCTCCGACCGGCATCAGCCGTTCAACGCCATGACCTCGGTTGCCGCGGCCTACGCCGCGAGCCTGATCGACCTTCTGCGAAAAGGCACGTTCGGCCCAAGCGGCATGGTGGCGCACAACCGCATCGAGAGCGAACAATTGCTGGAAAACCCCTTCCTCAAGCGGCTGCTCGTGGCCTGAGAGCGCCAGCCACCACCCGAGAGCCCCTCATTTTGCCACAGATCCGGCAAGGTTAATAAATGTAATATTACCTACATAAAGTTGTGTTGATATCGACCTACAGCGGATTTCATCCACCTTTTCCAACTTCTGTAGGTCAAAAATGTCAATAAAGTTACATTCCGTGTCCTCGACACGAAGCCGTACCAGCCATGCCCGTCGCGTCCGCCGCCTCTTGTGCGGCGCGGCGCTCATCGGTTCGGTGGCGATGCCGATCGGTGCTCATGCTGCTGATGAAGGCAAGGGCACCGTCCGGGTTCTGACCTTCAACACCTACCGCGAGTTGTTTTCAGGCGATGACGCCTCGATGAAGGCGTTCCTCGAAGCGGGTGACTACGATGTCATCGGCCTTCAGGAGCTGTGCTACTACGCCAGCCAGTGCACCTATATGGATACGATACCGGAGATGCTTGCCGGCCAGGGCTGGTCGAATGCCGCCGGCTACCGCGATGGCGAGGATGGCGTCGTGACGCGCTTTGCCGGTGAAGGCGGCTCCCACCGCTGGGGCAATTACTTCTCCGGCCAGTTCGCCTATGTGACGGCGGATGCAAGCGAGGGCCTGCCGCAGACGACCTATGCCTCCGCGCATTTTGACTGGCGCAACGAGCCGGAAACCTATCGGATCAGCGAAGCGAAACAGGTCAATAGCTGGGTTCTGGATCACAACAACCCGGTTATCCTGATGGGCGATCTGAATGCCGGCGACGTTTCCGAGCGCGGTCTGAGTTCCGCCCTGCAGCAGGCCTATCTCTATACCCGCGTCATTTACGACGCGGCGCCGTCGCAGCTCTGGCGCGATCTCGTTCTCGAATATGCGCCGGAAGGCAGGGAAGATCAGGCGCAGGCCTATATCGACGCGATGCGCGCCACCGATCCCAACAATGCCAAGCACTATCGCAATGTGCTTCAGGCCTATTTCGACGCCCATCCGGAAGAATTCCCCGGAATTTCGAAGGTCTCCGACATGAGTTGGGAACAATGGGCCGTCATCATCCAGAAGGACATGGCCGCCAACGGTCTCGTGCTCGAGGATGAAACCTATCCGACCGCGAGCAACCAGCCGGTGACGATGAACATTCTGAAGAAGCAGTTCATCGCGCTCAACTCGGACTCCACGCGGGAAGGCTACGCGCCGCATAGCCGTGGCGACGGCAGCGTCACCTGGCCGGGCACGGAATATGACGAAGGCAACATCACCTCGCCCGGCTGGGCCCATGGAAAGATCGACCACTTCCTGGCCTCCCGCCCCTATGGCAAGTGGTGGACCGTGGTCGACGCCCCCGATGATGACTATCTCGGCGTCCTCAACGGCATCGCGGTCAACGACGATGGCAAGGCGCTTTCCGACCACGAACTGGTCGCCCACGAAATCCGCTGGGTCGGTCCCGTGCTGGAGGCCTATGAAGGCGACGCGAGCAAGAAGACCCTGATCTGGAGCGCCGAGGCCAACACGTTCGCGGAAGACGGCGGCGTCTTCCAACTCACCCGCAACAATATGCGCACCGATATGACCATCGGCCAGATTTCCGATGACGACGGCAATCCGATCTTCACCGATCTCCCCGTCGACGTGCTGAAAACCAAGCTCGACTGCGAAAGCGGCGAGGAATGGCTGCAGGATGCGATCGCCGCATACTGCATCGACGATCATTCCTTCATAGGCGAAACGCTGATCACCGATGGCGGCACGATCATCGTCGATGAGGACCTGGCGCTCGGCAATGCCGATGCCGATCTTCGCCTTAACAACGGCACGCTCGCGATTGCGGGCACGGCGATGCCAACGCTCGACCGCAACGTCGTGCTTGAAGGCGTTGGCGGCACGCTCCACGTCTCCGACGCCGCGGCGAGCGTCACGGCGCCGGGAACCATCTCCGGCGAAGGCGCGCTGACCAAGGCAGGCGACGGCACGCTGGTGCTCGCCGGCGCAAACACCTATGCCGGCGGCACCTTCATCGAAAGCGGCACGCTTGGCGCGCTCGGCGGCGCGGCATTGCCGGATTACGGCACGGTGGCAATCGCCGAAAATGCCTGGCTTGCCCTTGGCAATGACGAAACCATTGGCGGGCTGACGGGCGCGGGCTCCGTCGATACCGGCAGCGCCATGCTGACCGTCGGCGCGGATGGCAGCACGACGGCCTTTGCCGGCGCGATCGCAGGGTCGGGCGGCCTGACAAAGACTGGCGGCGGCGCGCTGAACCTGACCGGCGTCCACGCCTATTCAGGCGAGACCTTCGTCAATGGCGGCGCGCTGTTCGTCAACGGTTCGATTGCGGCCTCCAGCCTGACGACGGTGAATGACGGCGGCCTGCTCGGCGGCAACGGCGTCCTCGGCAGCCTGCGTGTTGCGGGCGGCGGCACGCTTTCGCCCGGCAACTCGATCGGCATGCTCACCGTCCAAGGCGATGTCACCTTCGAGCAGGGCTCGAACTTCATCGTCGAGGTCGATGCCGACGGCTATGCCGACAAGGTCGTCGCCTCCGGCACGGCCACGATCCATGGCGGAACGATGGCGACGGTTGCCGCCAATGGCAATTACCAGGCCGGCGCCCGCTATGCGGTGCTCGTCGCCGATGACGGCGTGACCGGCGCTTTCGACAGCGTCACCACCAACATGGCTTTCCTGACGCCAAGCTTCGACGCGGCCAGCGGCCAGCTCGTGCTTTCGACGGAGCGCAACGACACGCCCTACGCCTTCGTGGGCACGACGCAGAACCGCAAGGCCGTGGCCGCGGCCATTGACGGTCTCGGCGGCGGCGGGCTCTACGACTCGATCGTTGGTCTTGATGCGGGCACCGCCGATTATGCCTTCAACCAGCTTTCCGGCGAACTCTATCCCTCCGTCACCGCCGCACTGGCGGAAGACAGCCACTTCTTCCGCGATGCCGTTACCGCACGCTTTGCCGGCGGCGCAGCCGTTGACACGGGCACAGGCGTTGGAACGGGGACCGACGGCCGGTTCTCCGTCTGGAGCCACGCCTATGGCGCGCATGGCTCGCTCGACGGCAATGATGTCGCAACGCTCGACCGTAACACCGGCGGCTTCTATATCGGCGGCGACGCCGCCCTTTCGGACGCCTTCACGCTCGGCGCGATGGCGGGCTATGGCCGCTCGAGCTTCAGCCTTGATGGTCAGGACGCTTCCGCCGACACCAACAGCTATCTGATCGGCGTCTATGGCGCGGCCAGCCTCGATGCCTTCCGGCTGACCTTCGGCGGCGCCTATGCCTTCAACGACACCGATGCCCGGCGCGCGATCGATTTCGGTTCGCTTTCGGACAATCTGACGGCGAGCTATGACGGCTCGGTGAGCCAGGTCTTCGCCGAGGCCGCCTATCGAATCGACTTTGCCGGCGGCGTGTTCGAGCCCTATCTCGGCCTCGCCCAGGTGCATGCCGAAACCGACGGCTTTACCGAAAACGGCGGCATCGCGGCGCTTTCGGCCGGCGACAGCGACATGAACGTCACCTATATGGATATCGGCCTGCGCGCCTCGAAGACCTTCGCGATCGGCGAGCGGACCGCGAGCGTCAACGGCCAGATCGGCTGGCGTCACGCCTTCGGCGACATCACGCCGGAGATGGCCATGGCGATTGCCGGAAGCACGCCGTTTACCATCGAGGGCACGCCGATCAACGAGAACGCAGCCATCGTCAATGCGGGGCTGAATTTCAACCTGGCCGAAAACGCCAATCTCTACGTCAACTATGTCGGCCAGTTTTCCGACGGCGGCAGCGAGAACGGCGTCAATGCCGGGCTGAAGATCCGTTTCTAGCGCGCCGCCCCGAAATTCGGGCTTCGCAACGCGTCCTGATTTGCAGAAGGCCGGGGCTGTCGGGTGGCGGCTCCGGCCTTCGTGCCGATTCATCGAGTGAAACGGCCGTTTCATCGGCGACGCGTTGACCGGTTTTGGCCCGCTCTTTACAGCCATCATGCACTTTTCCATTGTTAACATCGCCGCTGCGGCGAGCTGAGGGATGAGGACAGACTGATGGCCAAGGGTTGGAAGCGTCTGGGGGGCGAGCGCGGCGCGGTTCGCGGAACCGGAAACCACGGAGCGACCGGAGCGGCGCTCCTCCTGACAACGGTCTCCGCCCTCGCCCTGCTGATGCCGCCGGCAGCCGGGGCGCAGACCGTCTTCTGCCTGTCCCCCGACGACGCCAGTTCCTGCACGATTTCGAGCGGCACTTACACGGCCAGCTATCCGCTGGTCGGCGAGGGCGATGATGGCGACGACGACAGCAATGGCGATGACGGCCCCGATTATCGGCTCGACAATTACGGCACGATCACCATCGGCGATGACGGCCGCTATGGACTGGCGCTCTCCTCCAGCGGCGGCGACGGCGACGATGACGGCCACACCGATGGCGGCGATGGCGGCAATCTCTCGGTCTACAACTACGCCCCGATCACCATTGCCGGCTCGTCGAACGACGAGGTCTACGGCATTCTCGTCCAGAGCCTCGGCGGCCATGGCGGCGGCGACGAGGACGATACCGGCGCCGGCGGCGATGATGGCGGGCGCGGCGGCGACAGCGGCACGATCACCATCGAGAACAATTCAACCATCTCGCTCCAGCAGGCGCTTCCGAACGGCGGCGCGGGCATCTATGCGCTCGCCCATGCCGGCAAGGGCGGTGATCAGGATTCGACGGTCGGTGACCAGCGCGGCGGCAGTAGCGGCGACGCCAAGGACATGGCCATCGTCAACAATGGCGCGATCACGCTCGGCACGAGCAGCGCCCATATCGATGGCCGCGACTTCGGCTGGGGCATTGCCGCGATCGCCGAGGGTAACAAGGGCGGCCATGACAATGGCAATGGCGGCACGGGCGGCAATATCTCCGTCACCAATAATGGCACGATCGACATCTACTGGAACGATCACAACGGCTCCGGTGACGGCGTCCGCGGCATCTACGCGCTGAGCAAGGGCGGCGATGGTCGGGATTCCGAAGACAACAGCGACAAGGGCGGAAAGGGCGAGGCCGGCTACCAGGTCGAGGTCTACGTCAACAACGACATCCATATCGTTTCCGACAACCATGTCGACGGGCTTTCCGGCGCGGTGGTGGCCATCAGCCAGGGCGGCGATGGCGGCGAGGCGCCCGGCAGCAACAAGGGCGGAGACGGCGGCAATGCCGGCGACACCAGCGGCGATGTCGCCGGCGTCAGCAAGGTCGAACTGCATGGCAGCGCCAACATCACCACCCAGGGCGAGGCGATTTCGGGCGTCGTGATGCGCAGCAAGGGCGGCGATGGCGGCGATGGCGAGGACGGCGAACGCGACAGTTCCGGCGGCGATGGCGGCAATGGCGGCGCGCTTTCCGTCGGCATCTACGATACCGCGACGATCACCACGTCCGGCACCTCTGCCTATGCTTTCCTCGCCCAGTCGATCGGCGGGACAGGCGGCGATGGCGGCGACAATACGGCACTCGTCGGCCAGACCGGCGGCGGCGGCGTTGGCGGCGATGGCGGGCGCATCACCTTTGCGACCGACAGCGGCACGCAGACCGAGACCTTCGGCGATTATTCCGCGGCCATTGCCCTGCAGTCGATCGGCGGCGGCGGAGGCACCGGCGGCGATTTCATCACCGTGCTCGGGGCTGGCGGCGCCGGCGGACAGGGCGGCGATGGCGGCGCGATCACCGCGTCCAATGCCGGCTTGATCTACACAAGCGGCAATCTGGCGCCCGGCATGCTGGTCCAGTCGATCGCCGGCAGTGGCGGCGCGGGCGACCTGCCGGTCGCCTCGATCATCAGCCTTGGCGGCGACGGCGGACTTGGCGGCGATGGCGGCCATGTTTCGGTCACCAATGCCGGCATCATCGCGACCTTCGGCTATGGTTCGCGCGGCATCATCGCCCAATCGATCAGCGGCGGCGGGGGTGCTGCCGGCACGCTTGGCGGCGGCAAGCTGATTGTCGGCGGCAGCGGCGGCGGCGGCGGGGCCGGCGGCCTCGTCCAGGTTTACAATCGCGGTTCCGTGCAGACCTCGCGCAATGCCTCGACCGGCATTCTGGCGCAATCGATCGGCGGCGGCGGCGGCGCGGGCGCTGGCGGTTTCGGCCTGCTTTCCGTCGGCGGCGATGGCGGCGAAGGCGGCGATGCCGGCGCGGTTCAGGCCTTCCTGGAAGACAGTTCGATCTATACCGGCGGCGATTTCTCCTATGGGCTTTCGGCCCAGTCGATCGGCGGCGGCGGCGGCGATGGCGGCGACGTGCTCGATTTCGGCGTGCTCATCGGCGTTGGCGTCGGCGGCAGCGGCGGGATCGGCGGCGATGGCGGTCTTGTTTCCGTCGGCAACGGCAATCTCGCCACCGGCGCCTATAGCGGTGCGCCGACCGTCACCACCGCCGGCGACAATGCCTCGGCCATTCTCGCGCAGTCGATCGGCGGCGGCGGCGGCACGGGCGGCAATGCGGTCAGCGAGGCCGTGCTGACGGTCGCGCAGCTTACGGTCGGCGGCGATGCCGGCGACGGCAGCACCGGCGGCAGGGTCGATGTCGCCTTCGACAATCTGCAGGCATCGACGCTCGGCTCCAATTCCAATGGTATCGTGGCGCAGTCGATCGGCGGCGGCGGCGGCATTGGCGGCGCGGCTTACGGCGCGAATGAATCGCTGGTGTTCGCCTCGACCTTTTCGCTTGGCGGCACGGGTGGCCAGGGCGGCGATGGCGGCCGGGTCAATGTCGACATCACCGACAGCATTATCTCCACCGGCACGGCCGGCGACGACACGTCGGATTCGATCGGCATCCTCGCCCAGTCCATCGGCGGCGGTGGCGGCATTGGCGGGCGCGCCATGTCGGCGGCGATTGCCCAGGTGATCCCGGTCGAGGTCCCGGTATCGATGAGCTTTACCCTCTCGGCGGGCGGCGATGGCGGCGCGGCCGGCAAGGGCGGCGATGTCGATGTCGGCCTGAACGGCACGACCGGCGTGGTGACCGCCGGCGACGGCTCGCACGGCGTTCTCGCACAGTCGGTTGGCGGCGGCGGCGGCACGGGCGGCAATTCCTGGACCTATGCCATGACCAGCGGCCTCGGCGCGGGCGTGTTCTCCGCATCCTTCGGCGAGACGCTCGGCAGCACGGGTGGAGCCGGCGGCAATGGCGACACCGTTACGGTGGCGCTCAACGACACGGCCTCGGTCGTAACCAGCGGCAACAATGCCGATGGCATCGTGGCGCAATCGATCGGCGGCGGCGGCGGCAATGCCGGACGGGCGTCGACAGGTGCCTCGGCCTCGTTCGGGTTTGTCGGCTTCACCGGCAAGAAACAGCTTGGCGGCGATGGCGGCGCGGGCGGCAACGGCGACTATGTAACGGTCACGCTTGCCAATGGCGCCGGGGTTCAGACCACGGGCGACAATTCCCACGGCATCGTGGCGCAGTCGATCGGCGGCGGCGGCGGCACCTCGCAGGGCAGCGCCTTCGGCATTTCCGGCAAGGTCGGCGTTACGGGCACGCCGATGACGGTGACCGGCTCGCTGTCGATGACGCTCGGCCTGCAGGGCGGCGTGGGCGGCGACGGCTCCGACGTAACGATCTCCGACTACGGCACCATCACCACGACCGGTGTCGGCTCCATCGGCATTGCCGCGCAGTCGATCGGCGGCGGCGGCGGTATCGGCGGCTCGGTCGCCGGCAATGATGTCGCGGCGGGCTCCTACCTCTCGCTGCTCTACCAGACCTATCAGGGCAATGTCGGCATTGGCGGCGCGGGCGGCACGGGCGGCGTCGGCAAGGCGGTTGACGTCACCTTCGGCGGCTCCATCGGCACTCAGGGCGATCATGCGATCGGCATCATGGCGCAGTCGATCGGCGGCGGCGGCGGCCTCGGCGGGGCGGCGACCATCCCCGGCGGCCGTGTGACCGGCGAGGCCAACCTCCTGCTCGGCGGCACGGGCGGCGACGGCGGCGACGGCGGCAAGGTGACGGCAACCTTCGAAAACGCCAATGCGATCGTGACCAACGGCGTGATGGCGCATGGCGTGCTGCTGCAATCGATTGGCGGCGGCGGCGGCGTTGGCGGCGATGCGACCGACAATCCCTTCGGCGCGATGGTGCTCGGCGCCAATTTCGGCGGCGATGGCGGTGAAGGCTCGGATGGCGACACCGTCACCGTGAAGGGCGGCACCGCCAATATCGCGACCTATGGCAATGACGCGATGGGCCTGGTGGCCCAGTCGGTCGGCGGCGGTGGCGGGCTCGGCGCGATCGGCAGCGGGCAGGATTCCTACCGCCTGCGCGACGCGACGCTGCAAATTCAGGTCGGCGGCAATGGCGGA
>MDSV01169939.1_pt1 | contig 27453 bp, 27 predicted proteins | sample 810851 | NCBI WGS metagenome assembly MDSV01 (sample SAMN05326640, study PRJNA326480) | marine metagenome | isolation source: seawater | place: Atlantic Ocean: North East | collected 2012 | reverse complement strand
CCACTTAGGCTCATAGCTAAAGCTATTTCTGGACTGGATATGAAGTTCATAGTTCCTACGTGTCCGTCATTCCGTTTTGGGAAGTTTCGATTGTAAGATGTAACAATTGCATTCGGTGTACCGTCACTTCCTTCATTCCGTCTCCACTGCCCAATACAGGGTCCACATGCGTTTGCTAATACGGTTGCTCCTATGTTCTCTAAAGCTGCTTGCTGACCATCTCTTTCGATTGTTGCTCTGACTTGTTCAGAGCCTGGGGTAACTAAGAAGGGTGTTGCGGCTTTGATTCCTTTATCTACCGCTTGCTGAGCTAAGTCTGCACACCTGCTCATGTCTTCATAACTTGAGTTAGTACAGCTACCAACTAAGGCCGCAGATACAACTTCAGGGAAGTCATGTTCTTTAATTTCTGCTGCTAATTCTGATATTGGTCTAGCCCGGTCAGGGGAATGAGGACCTGTTATGTGGGGTTCTAATTCAGATAGGTTTATTTCTACGATTTGATCATAGTACTGTTCAGGGTTAGCCTCGACTTCAGGATCGGCAGTCACTAGATGTTTGTACTGTTCTGCTAGTTCAGCTAATTCACTTCTGCCGGTCACACCTAAATATGTTGCCATTCTACTGTCGAACGGATAAACATCGCCTGTAGCACCTAATTCAGCCCCCATGTTGGTAGTGGTGGCTTTGCCTGTGCATGAAATAGATTCAACGCCTGGCCCAAAGTATTCTATGATTGCATTAGTTCCTCCAGATACGGTAAGGACTTTTGCTAGATATATAATGATATCTTTTGGAGCGGTCCATCCTGACATCTCGCCGGTTAGATGCACCCCAATTAATCTAGGGTATTTAACTTCCCAAGGGAGCCCGGCCATCACGTCAGCTGCGTCTGCGCCTCCGACTCCGCATGCTAGTGTACCAAGGCCTCCGGCATTTGGGGTGTGAGAATCAGTGCCTATTAGTAGTGCACCAGGGAAAGCATAATTTTCTAAGACCACCTGGTGGATAATTCCTCCGCCGGGTTTCCAGAATCCCATACCATATCTTTTGCATGCAGATTCCAGGAATTTGTACACTTCGCTGTTTTCAACGACCGCCTCAGATAGATCAGATCCTGCTCCCACTCTAGCTTGAACCAGGTGGTCGCAGTGCACGGTTGTAGGGACTGCTACCTTTTCTCTCCCGGATTGCATGAATTGCAGGATAGACATTTGTCCAGTGACATCTTGTTGAGCGACTCTGTCGGGTCTCAAATTGAGATAACTTTCCCCAGGGATTAATTCTGCGCCTTCTGGGTCATCTAAATGAGAGAATAGTAGTTTTTCAGCTAGTGTCATCGGTCTATTTAGTCGACCTTTGACGATTTCTAAGTTTTTCTCCATTTTTTTGTATGCTGCTAATACAAATTCTGGAGTCGAGTCTATAGATACCATGGATCCTCCTTCTAATCTTTATTCATAGTTCTGCGGAAAATACATAAGGGGTTCAGCCATAAACCTCGAATATGTATTATGTCTTACTCTTGGGATTACTTTGAGCGGGTGTTTATCCTCTAGACAGGTCTGATAAATCTTTGTCTTTGAAATAGTCGTAGTTTTTAGCTACATATTCTTGCTGATCTCCAGGTACAGCGTCCTCAGCAAATATTGCTGTTACAGGACAAACTGGTTCACATGCTGCACAGTCGATACATTCATCAGGGTTTATAAAAAATTGGTCGTCTTGCTCTCGAGTGTATATGCAATCAACAGGGCATACATCGACACAAGCAGCGTCTTTGAGGCCTACGCAAGGTTCAGTGATTATATAAGTCATTGTTTCCTCTCTCTCTCTATGGTTTGACTCTATCGAGCCCATAATATTAGTACCTGGTCATTATACACAGAATTGTGTAACTTTTGTATTACGGCTTAGGATGATAGAGTTATTAAATCACTAGTCCAGAAGTCCGCTTTTTTATAGACAAATTGACGAATGTTTCTGTACGTTGAACTCCATTAATAATTCCTACTTGTTCTCTAAGGAAAGAGCCTAAGTTTTCTGCGGTGTCAGTTCCCACCCAAACAAAAACGTCGAATGAGCCTGTTGTAACTGCCACGTAATGGGCTTGCTCTAGTTCGGATATTGTTGTAGCTACTTTTTCAGACATACCAGGCTCAGTTTGAATTCCAATCATTGCGGTAGTTGCGAATCCTAGCCTATCTAAATTTGGAATTGCTATCACACTTAAGTACCCATCTTCGATGAGTTTTTTAAGTCTCCGGCGTATTGTACCTTCACTTACGCCAGCTTCTCGCGCGATCTTTGCGTTTGATGCCCTGCCATCTAGCTGAAGCAGGTTGATTATATTTACGTCTAAATCATCCATTTCGGGCTCCTAAATAACAATTGCCGATTAACGTAGATAATACTAAGTCGTGCGCCGAGTTGTGTCAAATTATCTTCGAATTCTGATGAATTAAATCGATAACCTCATCGAAAAGATAACGTGCGTGATGGAATCGTTAATAAATTGTTTTATTGCCCGAATGATTCGCATTTGATAGAATTCAATCCTCAAACGGAGGGGTCGCATAGAGGTCTAGTGCGGGCGCCTGCTAAGCGCCTATCCTGAGTAATCGGGATCGAGGGTTCGAATCCCTCTCCCTCCGCCACAATTTCAGGTATAATACGGCTATGCAAATTAGTTCGTACAATATTTGGACGATTGGTTGTCAAATGAATGAGGCTGATTCTGATAAGCTCGCCTCTGCTTTGGATCAACTAGGCCTGACCAAGAAAGACAATGCTGAAGACGCGGATTTGGTCGTTCTAAATTCATGCGTCGTGCGTCAGAGTGCCGAAGATAAAGTTTCTTACAGAGTTTCGATATCGCAGGAATTCAAGAAAGATAGACCTGAACAAATGCTAGTTCTGATGGGCTGCATGGTTGGACCTAACAGTGAGAATTTGCAAAAACGATTTCCGTCAGTAGACATGTTCATGAGGCCACAAGATTTCAATCCTTTACTAGAACAGATAGCGGAATTAAATGACGTGGACTTGGAAGGATGTATATCTAACTATGCTCACTCAAATCCAGGAATTAGCTGTCATGTACCAATAATCAAAGGATGTGATTTCATGTGCTCATTCTGTATTATTCCGTATCGACGAGGTAGACAAGAGAGTAGGACCATCAGAGACATCGTATCTGAAGTTTCGATATTAGTGGATAGAGGAGTTAAAGAGATTACTCTTTTGGGTCAAACAGTGGATGCTTATGGACACGATCTAAATGAAGATGTTGATCTAGCAGACTTACTGGGTCACGTTAATGATATTACTGGGCTGGAGAGAATTAGATTCTTGACGTCGCATCCGTCTTTCATGAGCGAAAAAATTATTGAATCTATTAATGAACTTCCAAAAGTATGTGAGCATATTAATTTACCTATACAAGCTGGAAATGACGTGGTTTTAGAACGAATGAGAAGACCTTATACGAACGATCATTACAGAAGACTTGTTGATGATATTCGAAAGATTGTGCCAAGTGTGACCATAAGTACCGATATCATAGTTGGATTTCCAGGGGAATCGGATGAACAATTTCAAGACACATTGAAAATTGTAGAAGATTTAGAATTTTCCAAAGTTCATTCTGCAGAATATTCAAATCGACCGGGTACAATTGCTTCACGACAGCTCAAAGATGATATTCCAGTACGAATAAAAAGAGATCGTAGAAAAATGATTGATGCTGTTCAGGAAACCATCCAAGGGAAAAATAATAGAGACTCAGTCGGAGATTTACATTCAGTGTTAATTGAAGGACGGCGAAAAGAGCAGTGGTATGGCAGGAATAGAAACGATAAATTAGTGTATACTAGCACGAATACAAAAAATCTTAGAAATAGTATCGTGGAAATTAAGATTGAAGACAGTAGTCCTTGGTCATTAACAGGATCAGTAACCAAAACAAATTTAGGTTAACAGTTAAGAGGGACTTGATATGACAATAAGAAATAAGCCTTACTCGTTACCATTAACAGAAATAGAACAAACGGCTTTCTGTAGCACCGAAGATGACCTGCCTGCTAAGCCACTTTCAGAAGAAATGAAAGTTAATGTACGTTGGCAAAATATACCATCTGATTATTTGCATCTCACTCCAGAAGAACTGGACAACAGGATTCATGAAGTTAGGAATAAACTGGGAAATAAAGTTACAGTTTTAGGCCATCATTATCAACGAGAAGAAGTTATTAAGTATGCAGACTTTCAAGGAGATTCGTTTCTTTTGTCAAAAGAAGCTGCAGCACTTCCGGATGTGGAATACATAGTTTTTTGTGGTGTTCATTTCATGGCTGAAACCGCATGCATCCTTGCTGATGATTCTCAGAAAGTGATACTTCCAAATATTACTGCAGGTTGTTCGATGGCTGACATGGCGCCAATGGAAGACGTTGATGATGCGTGGGCTGATCTGAAGAATATATTGCCTGAAGAAAATTCAGTGATTCCGTTGACTTATATGAACTCCATTGCTGGAATTAAAGCTTTGTGTGGAAGAAACAATGGGGCAGTGTGCACATCTTCTAATGCTAAGAAAGTAATGGAATGGGCGTATGACCAAGGTGAAAGAGTACTGTTTTTACCAGATCAACATTTAGGTAGGAACACGGCACTTGAGCTCGGAATTCCATTAGATAAAATGATTTTGTGGAATCCGTTCAAAGTTTTGGGAGGCAATACCCCGGAGCAGATTAAGGAGTCAAAAATAATCTTGTGGCAAGGTCATTGCTCTGTGCACACAAGATTCACAACTCAACAGATTGAAACTGCAAGAAATAGATACCCGCAAGTTAATGTTGTGGTTCATCCGGAATGCCCGATGGAAACAGTTCAAGCTGCAGATATGGTTGGTTCAACCGAATTTATAAGAAAGGTTATAAACGAAGGTGAATCGGGTAGTGTATGGGCAGTTGGTACAGAAATTAGTTTGGTGAATAGATTGGCTCGACAAAATCCAGACAAAACTGTATTTTGTCTGGATCCTGTAAGTTGTCCTTGTTCAACAATGTATAGAATTCACCCTGCGTATTTGTTGTGGGTGCTGGATTGTATAAATGAGGAACAGCTGGTTAACGAGATAACAGTGTCTGCGGAGGTTAAATCCTCAGCTAATATCGCTTTGCGAAGGATGTTGGATTTAGCGTAAATGATTTCCTGAATTAGTATTCGATTTTTGAGAGACTAATTGGTAATATTTATTGTAGACAGTAAACAGGGAGATTAGTGTGCAAAAATTACCGTTAGAAGTTATCGAGCTGATCAAATTAGCACTTCGAGAAGATCAAGCATTTAATGATCCAACTACCAGCGCTCTGATTGATCCTTCACTAGAAGTCTCTGGGCAATTAATTGCTAAACAAGAAGGGATAATATCAGGGATCGAAGTATTTATTGCTACATTTGCATATATTGATAGTGATATTGTTTTCGATCGAACCCTTCATGATGGTGATCAAGTTATCAATGGACAATCCATAATAGATTTTCATGGTTCTGCTTCCAGTATTTTAAGAGGAGAAAGGACCGCATTGAATTTCATACAGAGAATGAGTGGGATAGCCTCGGAAACTAACAAGTATGTGAAATTGGTTGAAGATTTGAAAGCTACAATAGTCGATACTAGAAAAACTGCACCTGGTCATAGGTACCTGGATAAATATTCAGTGATGATGGGTGGAGGTAGTAATCACCGGTTCAATCTATCAGATGGTATATTGATCAAAGATAATCATTTGGTTGTGTTAAAGAAAATAGGACTGGATAACAGAGATGCTGTAATTCAAGCAGTAAACCGTTCTTCACATACTATTAATGTTGAGATAGAAGTAGAGAGCATAGAAGAAGTGGAAACTGCATTGTCTGCTGGAGCCCAAATCATAATGCTGGATAATATGGACGTTAATACTATGTCTGAAGCGGTCAGTTTGATTGATGGCAAGGCAGTCGTTGAAGCTTCTGGAGGAATTAACTTGAACACAGTTAGATCCGTTGCTGAGACAGGTGTTGACCTGATATCAGTTGGTTCATTGACCCACTCTGTACAGGGATTAGACCTAAGCTTAGATATACAAAATTAATAATTGGAGGAATTAGAATGGCAAGACTAAATAATATTAACAGGGACGAACTGTCGAGTTCTGATCAAGAATACTATGACTCTATAGTAGGGAGCAGAGGAAGTGTTAGAGGTCCATATGGCGTATTGCTGCATAGCCCTGATTTAGCATCGAGAATAGCTCATACAGGAACTTATGTTAGGTTTGAGCTTGATTTGCCAGAGTCTTTAAAAGAAACTGTCATTATTACAGCTGCGAGAGAGATTCGGAACCAGTATGAATTCGCGGCTCATGCAAGACTGGCGAGAGCGGCTGGAGTTGCTGAATCTACGATTACCACTATAGCTCAGGGTAAATCTATAGATTCATTGCCTGAAGATGAGAAACTGCTAGTGACTTATGCCCAACAGTTGATTAGAGATCACAAAATACAAGATGACGTGTTTAATGCTGTGAGTGAGAAATATGGGATAAAGAAAACAGTAGATATTACAGCATTGATTGGACATTATCTTTTGGTAGGCCAGATTTTGAGTGCTTTCGAAGTCGATCTTGCTGAAGGTATGACCGCTGAGATAACAGACTAGGAAAGATCTATGGTCACCCCTCATAAAGAAATATTATTTGGGTGTTTAAGCTTTACTTGGGAAATGATTGACTTAGCCATTGAAGATTTGTCGCATGAACAGCTTGTTCAAATGCCTTCTCCTAACGCTAATTCGATAGCGTGGACCTTGTGGCATATGAGTAGGGTTTTTGACTCTCTAATTAGTATACATTTGCTTAAATGTCCTCAATTATGGTCGTCAGAAGGTTGGGAAGCTAAATTTAATATACCGTCTGGACAGGAAGATCGAGGTGTTGGATGGACTATAGAAGAAGTGAGTGGCTGGGCCCCTCCCGATAAAGACACTTTGATAGGTTATTATGAAGCTGTGAAATTGCTTATGACCGATTATATTGAATCTCTCACAGAATCTGAGATTATTCGGACCGTAGATATCCCTGTAGTTACGTCAGGTATTCCAGGGATTGATTCGAAGTCTGTGGGAGCTGCCTTTGGGAGACGCGTCTGGGATTACGTAAGTCATGCAGGGCATATATCTTATATTCGTGGATTAATAGTAGGCCCAGGGTGGTATATCCGGTAGCTTTGAATTAACTCTTAAGCCATATCACTGTCGATTATTAAGGTTACTGGGCCATCGTTGACGATGTTTACCTGCATGTCTGCTCCGAATTCACCTGTTTTTACGTTATGTACGACTGATTGACATTTGTCTACGAAAGACTGATATAGAGGTTCTGCAACTTCTGGCTTCGCTGCATTAGTAAAATCGGGTCTGCGCCCTTTTTTGACAGAGGCAGGCAATGTAAATTGGCTCACTACTAACAAATCTCCTCTAATATCCTGAATAGATAAATCGAAATTATTATTATCTGATTCAAACAATCTCAAACTTAAAACTTTATTAGATACGTAATCAACTTCATTATATGTATCAGTTGATGTGATTCCTAGAAGGACAACTAAGCCTCGGTTTATGCATCTTAGTGTTTGATTATCAATCAATACGGAAGCTTGGGATACTTTTTGAATAAGGCCTATCAATTTAGATAGAGTGCCTGGTTATTCTGAATTGGATGAAGAAGATGTTGTGCTAGATGAAGTGTCTGAGGTTTTATTAGAATCACTCTTAGTTTCATTAGAGCTATTGCTTTCTTTCTTGGTTTCTGGTTTTGTAGAAGGCGTAGATGAAGACTTCTGTCTCCCGTAATCTGTGGTGTAAAATCCAGAGCCCTTATATATGACCGGTACGGAATGGAATATTCTCCTGCCTTCTCCTGAGCAGTCTGGGCAACTACCTTTACCTGCTTCAGCAAATGTTTGGGTTAATTCAAACTCATTTGCACAATTCGTGCATTTATAATCGTATCTGGGCATTGAATAATCTCCTAACAAGTAGAGATAACAAATGTTATCTTGTTCTTTGTCTACGGCGACGACGAGCTGCTCTTTGTTCAGCTATGCGAACTTTTTGAGCTTTACTTCGGAAGAACCTTCGGTCCTTTAATTCTCTTAATATGCCAGCGTGTTGTACCGATGCTCTGAACCGGTTAACTAAGCTTTCTGGGCTTTCACCCTCTCTAGGGGTTACATAAGCCATAAAATTTTCCTCGATAATTAATTAAAATTCATAATTCACGAGCACACAATTTATCATATATGTGCTCATATATCAATGTCATTAGATATGAAAATGTGTATGATGAGATATACCATCAGGTTATATATAAACCTACAAACTTTCTATAAAAAGAAGGAGGCATTGTGAAAGTTTGCATTCCTGGGAACAATAAAGGATCAGGAGGACCTAATTCCTTTAAACGAAACTTAATTAAAGAGCTGATTAATCTGGGTATCGATGTGGATACAGGATTTTCGTCTACAGGAATAGACGTCGTCCTACTTGTAGGAGGTACTCGTAATATCAATTGGCTAAGAAAGCTTAGGAGTTCAAATATTCCAGTTATTCAGAGATTAGGCCCCATGAATTGGCTTCATCAGTATGAATCAATCCTCAATAGCCATAAGTGGAGAAGTGTTGTGAGGAATTCTATTTTATTTAGGATTAGAGAAAATTTTGCGAACCATGTGATATATCAAAGTGAATTCTGTAAAACATGGTGGACTGATGTAAAAGGACAAGATAAGTGCGGTAATACGGTAATATATAATGGAGTGGACACTTCGTTATTCAACCCCGAAACATTGCAACTATCTTCTGAAGCGCTACGATTGATATCAGTGGAAGGTAATTTAGCTTACACTCAACAGGTTTACAGAACTCCAGTGGAACTGACCACTTTATTAAAACAAAAAGATATAAACGTAGAATTAACCCTTGTTGGGGATATAGACAGTAAAGGCCTACGGGAAATATGCAACTATGACTATGTTAATTATATTGGAAATATTCCCCATGTATCCATAAGAGAAATGCTTGTTACTCATGATATTTTTATATCCGGTGAAATAAATCCTGCATGTCCTAATTCGCCACTTGAAGCAATGGCTTGTGGTTTACCAGTGGTAGGATTTGATACTGGAGCTTTGTCAGAACTTGTACTAGGAGGTTCGGGCTTATGCGCAGATTATGGAGCAAATCCTTGGAAATTGGAGAAACCGGATATGAATAATCTATTAAATTCCACAATAAAGGTGAATGAAAATTTGGAGTATCACTCAACAAAAGCATTACAAAACATAAAAAATAATTTTATGCTTAGTAACATGGCCAAAGAATATGTTAAAGTGTTCAAGACATTGATTTAAGTTTCCCCAATTCTACTTAAGGCTGGTGCAATATGGCAGTTAATGCTAGCGAACCTGTAGAGCAAGAATTAGTTCTTGCTAACACTAATGTAAAACTAAAAAAAGCGGGTTCAGGTGCTCCTTTGCTTATACTCCATAGTGAGATGGGCAACGCAGATTGGCTTAAATACCAGCAAGAACTGTCTAAAACACATACGGTGTATATGCTTTCTCATCCTGGCTGCCAGGGTTCAGATCAACCAGATTGGATTATGAATATGAGAGACTTGGCGGGTTGGTATCTCCAAGCGATAGAAGAGCTTGGTATAACTCCAGTCGATGTTATAGGTTTATCTTTTGGTGGCTGGATTGCAGCAGAAATGGCAGTAATGTCACCACACTCATTTAAGAAAATGGTTTTGGTTGGTGCTGCTGGGGTTAAACCGGAACAAGGAGAAATATTTGATATTTTTGGTGTGACACCTCAAGTGTTTCAAGAGAAAGCTTTTTTCGATCCTTCTAACACTCCGGAATATCAGATAGTTTGTCCTGACGAACTGACTGAAGAATTGGCTCTTGAATGGGAATATGCCAGAGAGTCTACATGTAGAGTTAGCTGGAAACCGTATATGTATTATCCTGGTCTTCCTAATTTGTTGAGCAGATTGAAAACTATGGAAACATTAATTATTTGGGGATCTGAAGATGCAATAGTTCCATTAAATTCAGGAGAAATATATAATCGATCCATCAAAGGGTCTAAATTAGAAATAATAAAACAGTGTGGGCATAGGCCTGAAATTGAGAAAGCAGAAGAATTTCTTAAACTGGTAACTGATTTTTTGTAAGTGTTACGAGGGTAAGAACAAATTAAAAGTTTGACTGAGGAGATATAAGATGCTAATAGGACACTTCACAGAACAGCCATGGCAGGATGATACCTCCGGATTGATGGGGACGCAAAGCACTGACTTAGGGATCAGCAATTCGTTTTACAATCCAGCTGTAGGTGCTAGCTTATACAACCGATATTTAGATGAAAAGCTTTACGCTGAAGAAATGGGATTTGATGCATTTATGTTGAATGAGCATCACAGTACTCCATTTTGTATGCAAGGTGTAACTAACATAGGAGCTGCAATACTAGCTCGTCAGACCAAAAAAGCTAAGATAATCATACTGGGTAATGTGCTTCCTATTTGGGACGATCCTTTGTGGCTTGCCGAACAATTGTCGATGATAGATATGATTTCATATGGCAGATTGGTGTCTGGTTTCGTACGAGGGGGAGGCAGAGAGAGTTTTGCTCACAATGCACCACCGCACTTTAATAGAGAAAGATTTGAAGAAGCACATGATTTCATAATTAAGGCTTGGACTGAGCCAGGGCCTTGGAGATGGGAAGGCAAACACTATCAATATAGATATGTTAACCCTTGGGCCAGACCTTTACAGCAACCACATCCTCAGATTTGGATTCCCTCAACGGTTAGTGTGGAAACTGTTAAATGGACAGCTGAGCATCGGTATCCATTAGTCTTATTAGCAACAAAATTGGAGCCTACTAGAGATGCATTTCAACTCTATCATGACACTGCTAAGGAGAATGGTTATAAGTCAGGTACTCAAAATCTAGCATACTTGTTTAAAGTCCATGTGGATGAGACAGAAGAGAAAGCAGATGAAGTAGCTAGAAAATACTTGTCAGGTGTTAGTAATCCATTCCTGGCAGGTAATGAAGGTCAAATCAACCCTGCTATTATGAGCCTTCCTGGTCATACTTCTAGAACTTCCAATAGGTTGCAGGCAGCATCTTTTGGTCCTGCAGGGCGATTCGGTACTAATAGACGACCTTATGAGGACCAGGTGGAGGATTTGACAATTATAAGTGGCACTCCTAAAACTGTGCTTCCTAAAATTAGACACGTCTTAGAATACTTGAGACCTGGCAGCATATTTTTCTGGGACGGTGATGGGGCGATGACTCATGAGGATCAGATGCGTAGCTTAAGACTCATGGGTGAAGAAGTAATACCGGCAGTTCGAGAAATGGGTAAAGAACTGGAATTATTTAGTTCTTTCGAAGTTGATCCTAGGACTGGAGAAAAAATTGAAACTTCAACAGAGGTTGCTAGTTAGAATGTATCACTGATATGAGTTTATCTATTGAATCACCAGAGTCATTAGATACATTGATATTAATCAGATTAAGTCCTAGGCCTAATTGGTATACATGCTCAAACAATCCAACTTTGTTCGCAGCATCTAGTCGCTCAATTGTTATCGGTACCTGCACGTCATCAATTGTTAATTTCGCGTCAGGAGATGTTAGGCCAGAAATTTGTACGTAAGAAGAGCTGATCACAGTTTGATTTAATGGCTGAGTGATGCTTATGAACAAAGTTTGTGGGGCTGACTTAAAAATATTTATGGTTTTTGTGATTAGCGATTCGCCTGCTGATTTAGATTCTATTGTAAATTGGTTGATGCCAGTGACTAATTCTACTTCAGAATAAAAATTGCCCTGTGTATCGATTTGAGATATTGATTCGTTGATTGTTATGTTCGTACCTGGATCAGAGATCCCATAAATTATTACAGAATCAGAAGTGAACGAAGTATTGTTCAAAGGTCCTAGGATTTCCAGTATCGGGTCTATAGTTTCCGTAGGTGTTACTTTAGTTGACGCTGGTGCTGGAGTAGGCGAATTTGTTGGAGGAAAGCTTGTAGGAGACACTGCTTCAGTAGGGGCTGGGATTGCAGTAGGGACTAGAATTGCAGTAGGGGCTGGAGTATTAGGGGTTATATCTAGAGTAGCCTCAGGAATGATATTAACTACTGGTTGTGTGGGCATTATTACCTGTAATTTTGCCACATTAGGCTTCGTATTGTTTGTAATAGATTCTCTTGAAATGCTAGTTACGCACCCTATTGATGCAGGTACTAACAGTATTATAATCATGATTAAAAATACTAATTTAAGATTATAGTAGTTTCTAAAAAGGGTCATGGGATTACGAATTCCTTGTCAAGGGCATACTAAGGGTAAATTCAGTATAAGAATCCTTAGTTTGGTGATTCTCGCTTCGCACGGATAATTTACCTCCGTATCCTGTAGCCAATGTGTGAGCTATGAATAAGCCTAACCCAGAAGTAGTCTTCTCTTCTCCTCGGCCGATTTCTGGAGTCCATCCTCTATCGAATATGAGTTTTTGGTAAGGTTCTTCAATTCCTGGTCCGTCATCTCTAACTTTGACCTTGAATGTATCTTCATTCTTGATTAGGCATATCTCTATACTTCTGGCGGCATATCGAATAGTGTTGTCAACTAGATTAGTAACTATGTGCTCTATAGCTGCACTATTAGAAGGAACCACTCCGAAAGAAGGTGGCTCACTCCACCAAGTAATTTCTTTTCCGCTTTCTTTTGCTACCGGAGAATATCTATCGACAATTTTCCGAATAATGGATTCTGGTTCTACAGGTTGAATTTCTGATGATGGGGTAGGAAGTTCTAATTGAACTAAAGCTTGTATGTTAGACATCATAAGTCGGAAATTAGGCACTTGTCTCTCTATTTCGTCTAGTAAATCTATTGTGGCATTGGAGCCTTCTTCATCATTCGACAAAGATGCACGTAGTTCTCTTTCTTTCCCTAAAATCCTGCTTAGTGGCCTACCTAGATCGTGGTGAAATAGTTCAAAATACCGTTGAGTTATCATGCTCCATTGTTCAATAGTGCCTCTATCTACTCCTGTAGAAGTTTTTGTGCCTATAAATCTGGGCAATATATATGCACTTAGAATGAGTCCGGAACCAAATAGAACGACAATTAATCCCGCGTATGTTAAAGGTTCGATGATTAAAACGTAAGGAAAATATTCAGTACTGAACAAGGGAGACATTAGTACTAATAGTAATCCAGCAAATCCTATAGAAGCTCCTACGAGTTTTGCGATACGTTGTAATTTAGGGTAATTATACATTTAGGAATTTTCTGGAGGAGACAAACGGTAACCTTGATCACGGATGTTCATGATTAGGTCGTTTGCGCCAAAACGTACTCCCATAGATTTACCTAGGGAATCTTTTATTTCCCTAATGCGTACGCGGAGTGATGCTCGAGCTTCTTCTCCTTCAAAGTATCTTTCAAGTCTACTGAACGGTACAAGCTCTGCTGGACTTTTGTACCAGGTTGTAGCTAGTTCTCTTAATATTTCGAATTTAATTCCGTTAATGTCATCGATCAAAGTCTGAGTACCGTCATCAGACTTTACGTATACAACTTTATTATTTATATCTAAAGATATTTTATTTCCTAAACTCATTGAATCAGGGGTGTCACCAATGAGTCGCCTTAGCCTTAAGATTACTTCATCCGCTCCTGCTAATTTGTCTATAAAATCTACAGGAGAATTCCACTGTAAAGTTCCTTTAACTGCTATCTCTCTTTCTGGTCCCTGAGCATATTGAGTGAACATCAAAACTGGAAGTTTAGGATAAAGCCTTACTATTTTCTGTAGAATTTCAAGACCTTTGAATTGATCATCTTTATGCTCTCCAAATCTTACGTCTAGTAACACTCCGTCAGGACTGGAATCTTCGATCGCGTAGAGAGCGAAACTTTCGTAATTGTCTCCATTCTTGTGTGCATCCCCTAAATCTAGACATTCAGTAGCCCATCCCTCTTCTTCGAGTTTACGACACATATGTTTGACGATAGGAGACTCCCATTCGTCATCAATAACAAGTATTAATCCTTGTTTGGTTTCTGTTGACATCTAAAATTACACTTTCAAGCTTAAAATTGATGATATTTTAATTTATAATGTTGCCATCAGTCGTGGATTTCATAGTCTGAATTATATCAATATTTAGATTATAAGTGGCTATGTTGGGTTTGGATAAACAATTAATGGATTGATAAAGGTTTAATATGGACATTGGGATCATATTTCCGCAAACCGAAATAGAGACAGGGAAAGCTGCTATAGTCCAATTCGCTCAAGCGGCGGAAGATTTAGGATTTTCCCATATTTTTATGGCTGATCATGTGCTTGGTGCTGATCCTGAGGTGCATGAACATGTTAGGAATCATTACTACACTCATGACAGTATCATCAACGAAGTATTTGTTACTTTAGGATTTATATCTGCAATTACTGAGCGAATTGGTTTAATGACAGGCATTTTAATCCTGCCCCAGCGTAGTGCTGCATTAGTTGCGAAGCAGGCCGCTGAAATAGCAATACTTAGTAGTAACAGATTTAGATTGGGAATCGGAGTTGGATGGAATCATGTGGAATTCGAGGCCCTTGGTATGGATTTTCAAAACAGAGGTCCATTTGTTACTGAGCAGATCCAATTGATTAAAGAATTATGGTGCAAAGATATTGTAGACTTTCACGGTAAATGGCATGATGTAAGCAAAGCTGGGCTGAACCCGCGCCCCAGTGAAATGATACCATTGTGGCTAGGTGCAGGTAGTAGCTTTTTCCCGAAACCTCCTAATGTAGTGCTGCAAAGAGTCGCTGAGTACGCAGATGGATGGTGTCCAAATTTTGAACCGGATGATCAAGGTAGGGAAATTGTGACTAAAGTTAATGGGATGATGGAAGAAAACGGTAGGGATCCAAAGACTTTATTACTAGAAGGTAGGATTAGAACTTCTGGAAAGACTCCTGATGATATAAAAAGAGAGATTGAACAATGGAGAGAATTGGGAGCTAGTCATATTGGAATTGAAAATAGAAGAGGCGGAATAAAAGGTATACAATCACATTTGGAAGCTATGAATGATTTCGTAACTCAAGTTGGATTTAATTAACATAATATTTAAGGAGAAAAAATGAGTTTTTATAGAATTTACACAGGTGATGACAATCAATCTCACATAGAAGAACTAGATATGAAATTCGCTCCATTTACCGACGTAGAAGGTGCTTTTGGAGTTGGAACCGAGCTGTTCCCATCTAAAGGCATAACATTCAGGATTGCAGAAGCAGGATATGAATTAGAGTGGCACTGTGCGCCTAGAAAACAATTTACCATATCATTGTCTGGTACTGCTGAAATTGAATTGGGGGATGGTACAAAACAGGTAGTAAATGCCGGAGATGTTTTGCTCGCTGAGGATTTAACCGGCCAAGGCCATATCACTAGAGTGATCAGTAAAGAACCAAGAGTCCACGCAGTGGTCCATTTATAGGCTAATCAACAAGTGGAATTACGTCTTCTGCTACCCTAATACATTCTTCGACATGAGGAAAACCGGATAGTATAAATTCTTCTATTCCTAAGGCTTTGTATTTCGATAATTCTTCTGCAACTGTTTCCGGTGTTCCTACGATAGCAGTTCCGCAGTTGACTCTAACTTCGGACAACCCATTCCACAAATGTTCAGAAACTTTGTGATCTTTGACTCGTTGGGATTGGGCTACTTGTCCTACCATAGCTGTTCCTTGCGTAGAATTATTTCTTTGCGCTTTAACTTTGGGAGCGGCAAGAGATATTAATTCATCAGCTGCTTTCCATGCTTCTTCTTCGGTGTTACGAACTATAAGGTGGGTCCTCAATCCTAATCTTGGTTCACGATTGTTGGCTTGAAAACTTTCTTTCAGTTTATCTATAAGAACGGTGAACGGCTCTAAAGGTTCTATCCAGTTTAGATGGATGTCGGCTAATTTGCCGGACATATCTATTGCTCTGGGAGAGGCCCCTCCCAAATAGAACAGAGGAGGATGGTGTTTTGGCCTAGGGGAGCAGTATGCATTATTAAGCTTATAAAAGTCACCATTGAATTCTATGGGGCCATCTTGGGTCCACAATTTTTGGCAAGCCTGAATGAATTCTACAGCTCGTTCATATCGAGCATCATGATCAATGTACTGTCCAAGTCGTTCAAAATCGTTCTGGATTCCTCCTGGGACAATATTGATATCTATTCTCCCATTTGAAATCTGGTGTAAAGCTCCAGCCATTTGCGCAAATAGACCTACGGGAATAAACCCCGGTCTTACTGCAATCAAGAATCTGATTTTCTGTGTGACGGCCGCGAGTGCAGTCGCAGTGGTCCATGTTTCTGCCAAAGGAGATGCTTCCAGGAATAAACCGTTAGCAAAGCGTGTAGGTATGAGCAAAGAATAGAAATTATGTTTTTCTGCCGTTTTAACTACGTTTGAAAGGTATTCAAAAGTGGGCTCTCTCTCAGGAAATTCGGTACCTGCGTGATAGCCGTCTCCATCTATTGGTATGAACCAGCTGAATTTAGTGTTGCTCATTGTATTAAGTTCTCTTCTGTTTTGGGTTTGCTTAGGTTTGGCTTGTTAGTATTTGATGTAAATGGCTCTGCATTATTGACAGATTGCGCTGATGTGTCAACCCAATAATCCTATGTAATATGAAATTTTTGTAAAGGTCTGGTATTTCTTGGTTGTATTTGATATGCAAGTACTAACTCCTTAAAAAGGATTCCAAGGTTAGGATACAGAGCGATTCCCTTCTTCTTTATTGTACCAAACACCCATAATAATAGCTGCGGCGATTACGTTCATCATGTCTCCAGACATCCATAGTATTAGTCCTCCAATTCGTTGATCCATTATTAACGATACAGGAATAGGACTATTTAATGGGTCATAGGCGGTATAAAAAGCTGTGCCGGAAAATGTTATTAGTGAGCCTAGGAAAGTGTTTGGAAATATTAATAAGCCTAGGAATAAAATACGCACACCGTAATGCAATCTTGATTGATGAGGGTGACTATCAATCATAAGCCACCAGAATAGAAGACTAGAGACTATCATAGTTATATGCATTACTTGATGCACATAGATATTTGCTACAGATAAGTTGTGGATGAATGAAACTTGCCATATATATAGAATTAACATATACAGAATTACTGTGACTATTGGTGTGGTTATGAAATTATAGTAGGCATTCACTCCTCTTGAATTCATTATAGGATTAAATATCTTGTTAAATGCCCAGTTAGGTACCCCTCTTAGTAAAGGGGTCACTGGATTACCAAGCAGGAAGAGCGGCGGAAATATCATTCGAATAAGCGCATGCTGTATTTGATGGATTATAAAACTATCATCCGCATAAAGGTCTATAGGTGGTTCCAATGACAGAAATAGAGCTAATATAGATAGGTGGAAACTGATTTTTTGCCATACTGATATTTTATTTGAAGGGTTTGGATTGTTTTTGATTCCTTTGTTGTAAAACCAAATTAGACCAACACACAAAATTAATGGCACTATGTTCACATAATAAAAAGGGAACGGTATATCTAGAAAACCTACGTGATTTAGATGCATTCTTAGCTACTTGATCTTCTTTTTCTATTAGGAGCAGTTAGGTAAATTAAGAAAGCGCCAATAGCAATTACAAGAGCAACTGCCCAGAACACAATAGTTCCGGCTGAAAAGCTGGCGTTTTCTTTAATTAAGATATCTTCTACATCAATCGTCATACTAGTTAAGTCATTGGTGATTTCAAGGGATGATGACCAAAAACCGGGTGATTTGAGATTGAGTTCTGCTATGTAAATATTTGAATTTTCATCCAAAGGTATAGCATGTGCCCACCCTTTGTCTTCAGACGAAGAATGATCTACTAAAATTTTAACTTTGGGATCAGTAGCAGGTAAGTTTGTTACATGATCAAATAATTGTACGGTTACAGTGACTTTTTCTAGCGAAATACCTGATGTGTTTTGATGATATAAAATTTTGTATGGAGGACTGATAATTTCAGTAGCGGAGTCTTGCGCAATGAGATCTGCCGGGTACAGGGTTATAAATAATAATAAAAGAAACGAAGGGACATATTTCAATTGGGCCAAAGTCAAATTTTTTCACCTTTTTGATATTTAAGTAAGGTCTGTAGTACTGATTTATTACGGACCTTACTTAAATTATACTCCTATAATTGGAATGTTTTTTTCCAGATGCCAGGCGATAGGTCAGCATGGGTCATCATTGGTCGTATGCGTGCGGTATCAGGGTGGGCATCTCTTACATCCTCCCACTCCTTCGTTTCAGATACGAATTCATTTTCGAATTCGTACATCACGGCATAATCAGGTTCTCCTCTGTATGCTTTCCATCGTCGTCCGCGTATCACTCCTGGGACGGTTTCATAATTTGGCACATATACAGTGCTGTACCAGTCGTTCCATTCTTTTTCATTTTCTGATGAAACTCCCATTCTACCAATTTGCAAAGCGGGTGCCATTTCGGAATTAGCGATAATATCTGAAACAGATGCAGGATGAATCATCTCATACACGTTGTTTATCCTTGTAGTTGCGATAGCTCGGGGTCCTACCTTTTGTGCCCAAGGTGTTATGGGTCTATTTTTAAATGCGTCTGTGTCGATCACTTGTGCATTTTCGAATTCGTACACTGCCAGATGTTTAGGCCCACTTTTTACAGCCTCGTAGCGTGCACAATTTAATATCCCAGGGACTGACATTAATTCTTGGAGATGTTCAGTGTTGTACCATTCGTTGAATTCTTCTTCGTGTTCTGATGGTACATCAACAAACACAAGCATTAATCCTGAACCTTTTTTAGGTGCCATATACTCCTCCTAATTGACTGGGTTGCAGTCATTCTCTATGAGAAATATACCATATGTGGACAAACAATATTATAAATACAAGAGAGGGTGGCAGATAGAAACTATGGGGAGGGCGCCTATCTGATAAATTAATTTATTATTATAACATCCCTAATAAGGATTGAATGCTTATTATTCCTGATACCGCTACAACGATGTAGATAATCCTGGACAAACTTTTAACTTCCCCGAAGTTAGCGCCACAAATAGTCGCGACTAGGTCGAATTTAAAGAGGCCTACTAGACCCCAGTTTACTGCTCCTACTATAGCCAACAACAAGGCTATAATTGATACTATTTCCATAGTTTCCTCCGTTTAGTTAGGAGCCCTCCATCATTATTGTTATCATCAATACAGAGTATTAGTCAATATGATTTTGCATTAAAAGGCATTTTTAGATACTCTTTAGTAGAATGGTTCTGATTTTCTATTTACATAACCGGCATAAAGTGTCTACTCGGCAGATGTGACCGAAACACGTGATTGATTCTACAGAACGCTACACAATTTCGTAACGATAGGAGGGTAATATGACGGATTGTTGCTTGGAAGAGACGTATTTAGCTAAAGACATGTATATGGCTGAACTAGTTCACTCTCATGATGTAACTGATTTAGAGGGGGCTTACCAGGTGCAAAGCTTATGGGGCGATATTTTGGATAAGCATTTCGGTGGGAAAATTGGATATAAATTAGCGTATACCACATCTGTGATGCAAGAACGAGTAGGTCTTGATTCTCCTGCGTACGGAGTGCTAGCTAAAGACAAAGTTTATTATGAAGGTCATAAACTGTATTCTGCAGATTATTACAAATTAGGCTTCGAAGCGGAAATTGCTGTCAAAATAGGAGAATCTATAGGTTCGAATGAGACAATTTCGGATATACAGCAGCTGGGAACTAAAATATCTATGATAGCTCCTGCTTTTGAGGTGATAGATGCTAGAGCTGATCCCAATCTATCGAACGAGGAACGATTACTCCTGAGCGTTATGTGTAACATATTTAATGAAGGAATAGTATTGGGAGATTGGATAGAAGATTGGAAGAATATAGATTTAACTGCTGTAGACTGCTCAATGAGAATTAATGATGAACTTGTTGGGGAAGGCAAGGGGTCAGACGTAATGGGTAATCCATTAAACCCATGCTTGTGGTTGGTTAATCAATTGCAGTCTTCAGGTCAAGGAATAGAAAAAGATATGATTATCATTACCGGAAGTATGATTAGCCCTAAAATGGCTGTTGAAGGTGATGTTGTAAATATAGATATGTCTGGACTAGGTTCAGTCAATACTCTGGTGATATGATTTTACTTTAGACCGCCCGTAAGATCACGGGCGGTCTAAAGTTTTAGTACTTAACACCCCATTCTTCTACCATTTTTATCATTGCTTTGGCTGTTTCTTCATGTGCCACATCTACCATATCTCCATTGTAGGTCACAGCGGCTCCACCTTCTTCTCGCATTTTGTTCATGGCTTCTATTAAGCCTTTGTAATGTTCAATCTCTTCTTTAGAAGGTGTAAATACTTTATTTACTACAGGTACGTGAGATGGATGTATCAGACTCATGCCCGTGTAGCCGATCTGTTTCAATTGAATCGCTAGTTTTTCAAGACCTTCTAAGTCATGGATATCAAACCATCCTCCACTCATAGGATATGGAATACCAGCAGACCTCGAATCAATAAGCACTTTCGATTTCAAATATAACGTTTCCATTCCTTCTGGTGTCCATTGGAATCCAATCGATCTGGATGTGTCTCCCCCTTTTCCTCCACTGCCTCCCATATGAGTGACTCTGTTGGAAGCAGTTGCTATGTCATAGGATTGGCGGATTGCTTGGGCGGTTTCAAGCCCAGGGTCAACAAGAGTAGAACCCTTCGGAACTCCAGCCCGGCTTTCAAATAATTTAAGCAGAGTGTCGACCTCTATTATGTCCCGAGGTGTTTCTACTTTTGGTAGTAATATGCCATATAGGTTTTTACTAATGACTGCTTCAAGATCATCTCCGGTCATACCTGTTTCTAAGCGATTGACTCTAACAAATAACGCCTGGGATATTGAATCATCGTTCCCTAGTTCTTCGAGCATTTTTCGCACTATGACGCGAGCCTCTGCTTTTTCCGCCTCTGGGACTGAGTCTTCTAGGTCTAGAATTAATGCATCGGAACCATATTTGGGAGCTTTTCGGATCCAGTCTTCTTTGTTTCCCGGTACGTATAATGCTGACCTTATGGGTTTTGCTTTGGTATTCATATTGTCTCCTTGATTAAACGATTTTTTTATTGATTAGGTCTTGTATGTCTTCGGAACTCAACCCTAACAGAGTACCTAGGATTTCTTCGTTGTGCATGCCTAACGTGGGTGCTCCCGGTACCTGCGGAAGAGCTTCGCCATCAAATAACACAGGAAATCCCGAACCTATTCCTTCTACGGGAGAATCCATTCCAGCATGTAATAATTCACCTAATGAACCCCTGTTTGAAAAATGCTGATCATGCATGACCTCTTGAGCTGTTCTTACCGGACTGCAAGGGACGTCATGCTGTTCTAGCAAGCTCAACATTTCATCACGTGTCATATTTGATACTCTGCTTTGGATTTCGTGCCTCGCTGATTCTACGTTATCAACTCTTTTTTGGAATTCATTATATCGGTCGTCATTTATCAAAGATTCGGCATCTAATGCCTTAGCAAGCCTGTTCCACTGATCATCGCTAGCAGCAGTGATTATGACTCCTCCATCAGAACCTTGGTATAACCCTGTTGGCCCACCTCTACTGTTATTACCAGTTCTGAGGGGAACTCCAGAATCCATGTCTTCTTCCAGATTTTCCATAAACATAAGAGCTGTCAAGGTATCCATCATGGAAACGTCTAGATATTTGCCTTCTCCAGTCAAATCTCTATTCCTCAGGGCTCCTAATATAGAATAACAAGCAAATATAGGAGTTACTAAATCTCCGATATAAAAGCCTACTCGTGTGGGATCTCCGTCTGGATCTCCATTAATGTCCATCAATCCACTCATGCCTTGAATTTGAGGGTCATGTGCAGGTTTAGCCGCGTAAGGTCCTGTTTGCCCGTAACCAGATATAGAACAATATACTATTTGAGGATTCACTTTCGTTATGTCTTCATACCCCAGCCCGATTTTTTTTAATGAACCTGGAGCTAAATTTTCAAGCAATACGTCAGATTGCTTGGCTAACTCTAAGAACATCTCTTTGCCTTTATCTGTTTTAAGATCTAATGTGATGCTTTTTACACCCTGAGTTCGTTTTAGAAATCTTGTAGATATGTATTCTTGAGACAACTGTTCTTGTTTTATGCCGTTAGGACCAGCAAACGGGCCGTTACCTCGGACCGGATCTCCTCGATTAGGAATCTCTACTTTGATGACTTCTGCCCCGAATCTAGCTAGGTTCATACTTGCATATGGACCAGCCAAAAATACTGTTACAGCAAGCACTCTTATATTTTGTAATGGTTGCATGAATCCTCCTGGGATTAAATGAATATACATAGTTTATAGCTGATTTAATGATGTGGCTAGTTGTATGAATATGATAGAATTCTTTCACCAACAATCTTTGAGGAGATAATTATGGTTGTAAATATTGTATTGTCAGAAAAAGAGTATAACGTGGTAGGAACAAGGCCCATACGGCATGACGGGGTTGATAAGGTTACCGGCAGAGCTAAATATGGGGGAGATTTCACTACAACAGGACTTCTATTTGGGAAAATATTAAGAAGTCCCTATGCACACGCAATAATTGAATCAATAAATATAGATGAAGCTCTTAAATTAGAAGGAGTGGTTTCTGTTGTGACAGCAGAAGATCTGCCTGTTTCTTCATTGTCGAAACCTTCTAAGAGCTTAGAAATGGAAAGCGATAATATATTAGCTAGAGGAAAAGTTCTTTACAAAGGTCATGCTGTTGCTGCAGTGTGTGCATCAAATAGCCATATTGCAGAAGATGCATTAAAACTGATCGAAGTTAAATACAAGATTTTAGAGCCTGTTATTGACGTCCGTAATGCTATGGAAAAACAATCTGTATTGCTTCATGATGATTTGACTACTAGAGAACTGGGAAAAGATTCAGGTATTGTTAGCAATATAGCCTCTCATTTGAGATACGCTGTCGGGGATGTGGAAAAGGGATTTTCTGAAGCAGATATTATTATAGAAGAAGAATTTGACACATCCACCGTTCACCAAGGATACATAGAACCCCATAATGCTACTGCTTTTTGGAGTGCTGATGGCCATATAGATGTTTGGTGCAGCACGCAGGGGTCATTTACTGCGCGGGAAAAGATTGCGAAAGTATTAGACGTGCCTGTTTCTACTGTCACTGTAACCCCTATGGAAATAGGAGGAGGATTTGGAGGTAAGATACCGGTATATTTAGAGCCGATAGCTGCCTTACTATCTAGAAAATCCGGTGCTCCTGTGAAAATGTTAATGAGTAGGTCTGATTGTTTCGAATCTACTGGCCCAACCTGTGGTTCTTATGTGAAAGTTAAAATTGGCGCCAAAAATGATGGTACTTTAGTAGCTGGCAAGGCTTATTTGGTGTATGAGGCAGGAGCATTTCCTGGTTCTAACGTAAGTGCTGGTGGCCAATGTGTTTTTGCACCTTACAATATACCTAATATGGAAGTTGATGGATATGATGTATTGGTAAACAAGCCAAAAACAGCTGCGTACAGAGCACCTGGAGCTCCCAATGCAGCTTTTGCATCAGAACAAGTGATTGATGCACTGTGCGATAAACTTGGAATTGACCCGGTAGATTTTCGAATTAAAAACGGCTCTACAGATGGCACCAGAAGAGTAGATGGACCTGTTTTCAACAATATAGGGAATTTGGCTTGTTTGGATGCTGTTAAAAATTCAGAACATTACAATTCAAGATTAATCGGTAAGTACTCTGGAAGGGGAATTGCATCTGGATATTGGATGAATATTGGCAAACAATCTAGTTGTTCCATAGGCGTAAATGCTGATGGAACCCTTGGATTGATTGAAGGTTCTACCGATATAGGTGGATCGAGAACTTCGATTGCGATGCAGGCGGCTGAGGTTTTGGGAGTTCCTGCAGAAAAAGTTAGACCATCAGTTGGAGACACTGATTCTATAGGATACACGTTTTTAACTGGTGGAAGTAGAGTTACCTTTGCTAGTGGATGGGCAGCTTATGAATGCGCTCAATCAATCAAAAAATTGATGGAAAATAGAGCAGCTGCTATTTGGGGTGTGGAAGAGGCAGATGTGGAATTAATCGAAGGTATTTTCAAACATAAGTCGGATACTGAACTCATAATGTCATTTGAAGAACTTGCTTCACAGTTGAATGACACGGGTGGTCCGATTTCAGCACAAGTCAGCGTAGATCCAACCGGGTCTCATGGTGCCTTTAGTACACATATTGTTGATGTAGAAGTTGATATAGAAACTGGTAAAGTAAGTATTTTGAGATATACTTCCGTACAAGATGTAGGGAAGGCAATTCATCCTAGTTATGTTGAAGGGCAAATGCAAGGTGCAGCAGTTCAAGGCATCGGGTGGGCTCTAAACGAAGAATATTATTACAACAATGAAGGGGGAATGAATAATTCAAGTTTCTTGGATTATCGAATGCCTACCTCTCTAGATTTACCTATGTTGGAAACAATAATAGTTGAATGCCATAACGAGAGTCATCCGTATGGAGTTAGGGGTGTGGGAGAGGTTGCTATAGTGCCTCCGTTGCCTGCGATAGCTAACGCTGTAAAGAATGCAATTGGGCACAGGATGCATCAACTGCCTATGTCTCCAAAGAGAGTATTAGAGGCGATTGATTCAATTTAGTGTTTAAAATGTATTACTAGGGGAGTGTTCTCCGAACACTTCCCTAAACACATCCATTATTTCTCCTAAAGTGGCATATTCTTTGACCGTTTGAATTAAAATAGGCATCAGATTTTTTTGTGATTTGGCTGCTACTTTAAGTTCCTGAAGCTTTCTTATTACCTCTCTGTTGTCGCGTTCTCTTCTAATTTGGTTTAATTCCGAGATTTGTACTTGCATCCCTTTAGTGTCGACACTTAGGAGAGGTATGGTGGGTTCAGACTTGGTCTGGTATTGGTTAACTCCTACAATGATGTTATTTTTGGAGTCTATTTCTTGCTGGGTATGGTATGCGGATTCTGTGATTTCTCTTTCGAAGTATCCAGAGTGAATCCCGTTCATTACCCCTCCCATAGATTGTATTTCTGAGAAATATTGATACGCGCTTTCTTCCATGACTTTGGATAAATGCTCTAAATAATAACTCCCTCCCAATGGATCTACTGTTGCGGTTACATTGGTTTCATGGGCGATAATTTGCTGGGTTCGCAAGGCTTGTATTGCGGATTCTTCTGAAGGTAAAGCCCAGGCTTCATCTTTTCCATTGGTATGTAATGACTGGCATCCACCTAACACTGCAGCTAATGCTTGTATAGTCACTCTCGATACGTTGTTGTCTGGTTGTTGAGCAGTTAGCGCTACTCCTGATGTTTGTGCATGGAAGCGCATCCATAAGGACCGTTCTTGTTTGGCGTGATACTTATCTCGAAGGGTTTCGGCCCAAATTTTTCTTGCAACTCTAAATTTGGATATTTCTTCAAAGAAATCATTATGCACATTGAAAAAGAAACTTAGTCTAGGAGCGAAATCATCTATGCTCAGGCCTCTTTGGAGTGCATCATCGATATATGTGAATCCATTAGATAAAGTGAACACTAATTCTTGTAAGGCGGTGGCCCCAGCCTCTCTAATATGGTACCCGCTGATGCTAATAGGATTCCAGGAAGGCATATGGTTAGTAGCGAATTCCACTGTATCAGTTACTAAGCGCATAGATGGTTCAGGAGGGAATATATATTCGTTTTGAGCTATGAATTCTTTCAGGATATCATTTTGTAGAGTTCCTCCCAATTTAGCGATTTCCACTCCTCTTTTTTCAGCCATTGCTATAAACATAGCCCATATAATTGCTGCCGGACTATTAATTGTCATAGAAGTGGTAATTTCACCGATCGGGATTTCATCAAAAAGTCTTTCCATGTCTCGCAATGAAGAAATAGAAACACCGCATCTTCCAAATTCACCATAGGCGTTAGAGTGATCAACATCGTATCCGTAAAGGGTGGGCATATCGAATGCTACGCTTAAGCCTGTTTGACCGTTTTGGAGTAGTAATTTGAATCTTTTATTAGTTTCTTCAGGAAGGCCATAGCCTGCGAACATCCTCATGGTCCACAATTTGTCTTGGTAACCCCCGGAATACAATCCTCTTGTGAATGGAAATGCTCCAGGTGCATTATTGCCTGAAGGAGTTTGTTGCGCGCCATCATAATAAGATTGACCCATCAATGTTTGCAGATCTTTAAAGTTAGTGTCTGAGTTTTTTTCAACTGTCATAACTTGTCGTGCGCTCTAGCCGTAGGCCTTATATTAATTTCAGATATCTTCTTTTACCGATTTTTATTACAGTTCCTGATTCGAGTTGTTGAATATCTATATCGCTTATAATATTTGAAGTGTCACCCTGATTTGAAATCATCTGCACCGCATTTTGTTTAAATAACCGCTTAAGTTCGCTATTACTAGTGACTGATCCGGATTCAATCAACACTGAATTCAGAGATGCGGCTGTTGCAATTTGAAATTCTGGGATGTTATCAGGGATTTCTTTGTTTTGAACTACCTTCTCAAAGTTTTGCTGAGATTCACCTGCAATCTTTGAGTCGAAAAAAGTCTTAGTTATTGTGTGCGCCAACAACTTTTTTGCGTCCATTGCATTCGTATTTAATTGTTGTTCTATTTCAGATAATTCCTGCATTGGTAAATCTGTTAGCAATTCGAAATATGTCACTATGCAACTATCAGGTAAAGACATTATTTTTCCATACATATCATTTGCGGTATCATCTAACGAAATATAATTATCTAAGCTTTTACTCATCTTATTAATACCATCAGTACCTACAAGTATGGGCATCATGAAACATTGTTGAGGACGCATTCCTTTGATTTGCTGTAGAGTTCTCCCTACAAGTAAATTGAACATTTGGTCAGTTCCTCCGAACTCTACATCTGATTCGATTGCCACTGAATCATAGGCCTGCAGTAGAGGGTACAAGAATTCGGTAATTGCGATTGGTTTATGTTCTTTAAATCTCAAAGCAAAATCATCTCGCTCTAAGAACTGTGCAACAGTGAACTTGCTTGTAAGTTCTATTACATCTGCTAAACTGAATTTTCCGAACCATTCACTTTGCCAGACTACTTGTGTTTGGTTTCTGTCAACTACTCTGAAGAATTGATCCATGTAGGATTGTGCATT
>MDSV01221349.1_pt1 | contig 27478 bp, 18 predicted proteins | sample 810851 | NCBI WGS metagenome assembly MDSV01 (sample SAMN05326640, study PRJNA326480) | marine metagenome | isolation source: seawater | place: Atlantic Ocean: North East | collected 2012 | reverse complement strand
ACAGAAACATCGTTCCAATTGCTTGCAGATGTACAACCACTTGAACAGGTGGCATACTTGAGGTCATAATTGGTAAGATCACGGTAGGAAATGTGGACAGCATCGTTGGAATCGATGGCGATTGAAGTGTACCGTCCCACAGTACCTGTTGTGTCAACTGAAACATCGTTCCAATTGATTGCAATTGTGCAACCGCTTGAACAGGTGGTGTACTTGAGGTCGCCATTGGTCCAATCATAGTAGGAAATGTGGACAGCATCGTTGGAATCAATGGCGATTGAAGTGAACCGTCCCACATTACCTGATGTGTCAACGGATACATCGTACCAATTGCCTGCAGTTGTGCAACCGCTTGAACAGGTGGCGTACTTGAGGTCGCCATCGGTGAGATAATAGTAGGAAATGTGGACAGCATCGTTGGAATCGATGGCGATTGAAGTGTACCGTCCCACAGAACCTCCTGTGTCAACGGAGACACGGTACCAATTGCTTGCAGTTGTACATCCGCTTGAACAGGTGGCGTACTTGAGGTCGAAATTGGTGTTAGAGTAGGAAATGTGGACAGCATCGTTGGAATCGATGGCGATTGAAGTGTAAGTTCCCACAGTACCTGATGTGTCAACTGATTCATCGTCCCAATTACTTGCAGTTGTGCAACCGCTTGAACAGGTGGCGTACTTGAGGTCGCCATTGGTGCTATCATAGTAGGAAATGTGAACAGCATCGTTGGAATCGATGACAATTGAAGTGTCAGTTCCCACAGAACCTGATGTGTCAACGGAGACGGTTGCCCAATAGCCGGAGGTATTGGTGGCGTACTTGAGGTCGCCATTGGTGCTATCATAGTAGGAAATGTGAACAGCATCGTTGGAATCGATGGCGATTGAAGTGTAAGTTCCCACAGCACCAAATGTGTCGAGGGCGACAAACGAGGTAGGATCGGTTCCACCGATGTGCATCGGTTTGGTATCAGATAACTCTAAAGGCGGTTTTTCGTGATTTTCAACGGCCAATCCTGCAAGGGCAGAAAGGGTCATCAGCAGGCAAACAAGTAAACTTCCAGCGGTGAGCGCGGTTCGGTTCATACGCCTAGGTTTGGCATACGGCTCTTGAACGCTTTTACTACAGCCAATAGTCTTGAAGGACATCAACGGATATATTCGTCAAAATTCGAACCGTCATCTTCGTCATCATCACTCCAATCTACAGCGCCAGGTTGAGCGAGGTTTGGGTGCAGCATCAATTGCAGCATAGGCCACAATCTCAGGAAAGAAGGAGATGCCTCCCACATAAGTTGAATCATTGGGTGTTCGCTCATTGGGATGCCTCCTTCGCCGGGTGGGGGAAGGTCAGCAGGAAGTTGACGCAATTCAACTATCAAATCTCGCAGCGCATTGGCTTCATCATCGTCGACCATGTCAAGTTCTTCACACGTTTCCATGGTTAATTCAAGAAGGTCAGCCAACTCGTTCGGGTTCATAGGGCCGGTCTCGGTATCTTTGACGTCAACAGGTCCGAACGAGACAGGTCCTAAATCGGTTGGAAACATCTCGTCGCCTTGACGTTCAACTTTGGTCAAATGTTGACCTGCTGTATTGCCAAGTGGAGCAAGAGCAAATCCTCCATCGACAATCCGCGAAGACAACCATTTTGGCAATTCACGGACTTGTCCAGTGATTAATACCCGATTTAAATCGCCTGGGAAAGCAACCGGGGCAATCTCGACGGCTTCCAAGACACGAGATTCGACAGTCGGCCAGTGCGTGAGTCGAGATTGTACATGTTCTATGGCTAGGTGCGAAGGGTCGACTAGGCGAACGCGACCGTGTTCACCTACAATCATGGCGATGAGGGCCGCGATGTACCCTCCTTTGGCACCCAAAACAACGACTTCTTGCCCTTCGGCCAATTCCAAATGGTGAAGGAGTGTTGCAATCATGTGCGGAGCTGAGATGGTCTTGACTCCACCTTCATCAGTCTCAAGAAAAGGTATGGGGCGGTCGGCGAAAAACGGCTCAACATCGTAGTCGGTGAAATCAGCCACATCGAGTTTAAGCATGGCTTTTTTGATATGACTAGGAACTTCAATACCACCCGACTCAAGACGACGCAGCAGGTCGGTCATGTCCGCCATGCTACGATAAAATTCGCCGGCACATGTAAAGGGTGGGCTTCATAATTTTCAAATTGCAGCAGTTTGAGATTTTTTGGCACGAAGAATTTCATCGATATGCGAGAGATTATGGCGATGTTCCTCCATACTTGCTTCGATGAGCTCCTCATCGTTTCCAAGTCGCTTTTGGAGGTACAGTTTCTTAGCGGGTAATTCGTGTTGGATATTGTTGCGAATTTGGCTCATCATTTGTCGGAAACCATCGCTGTCATAAATTCCGATATCTTGCGCTTCGTCAACCATAGTATGGATTGAATCACGAATGGATTCTGGAGAGAGGTAGACGTTGTTGAGGGATGAAAACATATCGCTCATGACGGTTGATTCAATTTTAGCCATATGCTCTGAAACAGTTGCACGTGCAAGACCAAGTTCATCTGCAAGGTCAGAAATTCGAGTTCTTTTCGGGATGTCGAAGTAACCATTGTCGTAAGCGAACTTGGCGAGTTTCATTTGTTTTGAAGAGAGTGAAGCATTTTGGTTGTTGAGCGACATGTGAATACTTCGTGCGCTTATTCGATCTGGTTTCGCTATAAGACGTGCTAATCCAGACACAAGTCTCAATTTTAATTTCGGCCCTTGAATTGTATATCTCAATCCTTCACCATCCAAGTAGCATTGCCCTGGTACAGCACTAGTACCGTTTGTGCGAGCGTTCATGTTGCTTAATGAATGATTGATACGAAGCATGAGAATATACGGCTCGTCAGGATTGTCCGGTTCAACGATAGTTTCCAAGTGTTCCAAGAAGTACAAGTCGGCTATATCACTGGGGCCCTTTCCCTCAATAAAATGGCATTTCATCAGACATCGAACATCTTTAGGTACCCTTTTAACATAGGATAAAAATTCAATTCTACGGAAAATTGTTACAACAGAGCCTATATCTAACTGTTCGACGCGATTTTTTTTCCAAAAGAACGTAACCTCGCGCATGGTAGCACTTGTGGTGAGCGACCTATAAGCAATATGCCGGTCTGTTAACGCATTTCAAGCCAAGCAAAGAACGAAAAGATGGGTAAAAGAATCAAAATCGCCCTATTGATTTTCTTCTGTTGGTCAACATATTTGACGGTTGGTTCAGGAGAAACTTCAATCGATTTGGCACTTCTCTTGCGTCGAGTTATGCTCACTTTTTGTTCAATTCTGTCAAGAACCTTAGAACGGAGTTCAGGTTGTCGACTGTTATGGGCTCCCTGCCCGACAATAAATCGAACTGAGTGGTGGTCGGCCAGTTCCAATGCAGCATCGACAACACCGTTGATGTTGGTGAGGTTGTGCATGTCGATACGAATGGACATACCATCGCTTTTGACATGACTTAACACGCGCCATTTTCCTTGACCTTCGTTGAATGAATGCAGCAATTCTCGAGCCACCAACAAGGGCTGAGTTCCTAAAAAAACCGGTCTTCTTCTACGCGCTAAAAATGGGCCCAGAAGTATTGCTCCAAGCATTGGAGGCACACACATAAGCGTAGCTAATCGCTGAAGTTTGCTCGGGTCAGTAAGAACAGAAACCACCGCGAGGCTAAATCCCAGATAAAGCCCCATGAAGGCACCAGCCTGAAGGCCAGTTCCAAGGCCGACCGGCTCACCTTCTTTGGTGCTCATGACGACTCTATTACGGCTTTACACATCAATACTCGCATTTGACCGAGCCAAAGTTCATCAATTATCTAGTATTGCGATAATTATGGAGAAGAACGGCCTTTCGAACCGTAACCGAGAAAGGAAAGTCGGGTTATGGGTTTTTGGAATCAGTTTATTCTTTTTCCTCTCTTTTTTCTTGGCTCCTTTCTTACTACCTACTGGGACCATACCGGATTTGGGTGCACGTGCAAATGCTTTGGACTATGCTACTGAAGACGGACAGTTTTCCAACGGCAACACCCCAGAATCTCTGCGTCATGTGCACGAAGACGGCTCTATACACCTTCACGAACCCTTTGCTTGGACAGAACTCGATCCTTATACCGGTTTCATCTACATGTTTGGGGATATAAACTGTCACAATAAACACGAGCGTTCATGGTCGATAAATGACAACCAAATGCCGGTTTGCACTCGAGATGTTGGCATCTTTTTCGGTTTGGCAATCGGTGGTCTGGTCTATTCTCGATATGGATACAACCGTTGGACAGTTCGAGATTCTTGCTTGTCTCTACTGCCTGATTCTTGGCTTGAAGGAATCTATAGAAAAAATCGCAGAACACTTGCATGGATTGGAATGGGCAGTCTGCTTTGTTTGCCTTTAATCATTGATGGATTCACTCAACTGCTTACAGGATATGAATCAAACAATTTCACTCGCCCCCTCACAGGCGCTCCTTTCGGATTTGGAATTGCCATCTTAACAGCGGCAGCATATTCTGCTCGTCCTAATCTTTTCTCAAATGCCAGCGAGGTCATCCTACCGGCAAATGCAAAATTTGCTTTGGCTGCCGAAGAAGAATGATTACTGATTCGGGGGGGGTGTTTCCCACCATGCCAGCAACTCCTCTGCCGTACTTGGAACTGGGCAGTTTTCATGCCCACTGCTTAACATTTCCAATCGTTTACAAATGTTCGAAATCGCTCTACGAATGGATGGCCGAGGTTGCTTTCCTTTCTCAACGACGATGAGTTCTCTTAGAGCAGATTCCCAGGGCTTGCTCGGATTTGCCCTTCGCCAAGAGGCCAAATTAGAACGCAAAGGCCACATTGCAAGTGCAAGCCTACCGTATCCGAGTCTGCTGTCTCGAAGTTTGAACACTTGAGCTTCTGCAAAAGGTACGTGAGACTGCTGTTTGTGAATCCAACGGGTTTGTTCAAGCCACTTGATGAGTCGTTGTGTATGGCGCTGTGTCACCATGCGATGCGGGCCGAAGGCTTTGTGCAATCGAGGTATTTCACTGGACCCCACAATAAGTGAAAGCGTACCAAGTACCGACCAGCACGAATGAGCATGAGGGACCACAGGTACATCGTAATTGTTTGACAAATCCGAGTCCCATTTCTCTTCAGCATAATCCATCCATTGTGCTGGAGAGCGACCGGATAGCCAACCGAGGTGAATAGCGGTTTTTTCTTGTGGAGCCCCAGGGAGTCGCGTTTGCTTTTTGACATCGCTGACCAGTGTTCGAAGCAGATAACGGTCGACTTCGTCAGCGTCAACATTGAGTGGCTTTGGTTTCCGATTGAAAAATGCACGTAGTTCCTTTCGAAGCTTCTTTTTCAGTTCATCCAGACCACCTTCGTTCAAAATAGGGCCTACAACGCTGCACTTGTCGAAGGGAGAAGGTGGTTTGATTTCTCCAGATAACAAGTCAATGAATCCTTTGCGAATGGTTTTTTGAATCTCTGCAGTCTCGAAGTACTCCTGTTTCTCACTGTTCATTCGAAGCGTTCCAGATTCAATTCTTTTCATGGCTTTATCTGGGTCGCAATCAATCCACAACACCAAGTCAGGAATCATTGCAGCAGCGTTCATTTTGGCGACTTGTTCAACACCCAAATCACCAACTATCCCTTGATAAATTAGCGAAGAGTGGATATTTCTGTCGGAGATGACGATGTGACCTTTTTGCAGTAAGGGTCGAATCCATGTGTGCGAATGGTCAAGGCGATCTGCGGCAAAGAGCCCTGCCTCTTCAAGAGGGGTTTTATCGCCCATCTTTACAGATGTAAGTGCTAACTTACCTAGGGCACTGTGCCTTCTTGGCTCGTGAGTAGCATGGACTTCTGGAAAGGGATATTCTGCAGCGAGTTCAAGCAAAATCCGTGCCGCTTCACCTTTTCCCGAACCGTCGCCACCCTCGACAGTAATCAAGTACATTCAATCTCCTCCTATGTCTGCAAATTGTTCTTTTGCGATAACAAGGAGAATCATTCCAATCAATATAAGCAATGGTCCAAACAAAATCAAACCCCGACTAAACAAGGCTATACCAGCGAGATATTGGGTGCGTCTGTATTTTTTTGCTCGACGAACTTCAACTGCTGCTTGGAAGCCAACAAGGGCTGTTAAGACCGTAATCACCCCAATGAATGTTGAAAGTGCAACAGCTGATTCAAGTGTCCAGCCGTCGCTGCTTGAGATGTCGTTTTCTATTCGAACGCCATCTCCCGGAGTCATTGTGACAGGACGAAGCCCAGCTTCTTCAGGAATGAAATCACGCTCGACAATCTCGTATCCATCCGCTTCGACTCGCAACGTCATCGGTTCTGAAAAAACCTCTTTGAATCGGAAATAACCGTTTTCATCGGTTTCAGTCTCTACAATTAATTCATCGGAATCGATATCCAGGAGTTGCACAGTAATGTTGGCGATTCCTGTCCCTTCTTCAGCTTCAAGTGCTAAACCCGTGATGTCAACAATATCCGCTCTTTCAAAAAGTGTTGAAGAGAGCAATTCATCTGGATTTCCGTTAAGGATTAGGCCCCCTGTCGCCATGCCCAGAACACTACCAATCAAAATGAGAGATGCAGCGAGAGTGAGAATTCTTGAGCGATCCGAATCATCAAGTTCATCGATTTTCGCCTGAAGCCGTGCTGCAGCCTTTTCAACCGCTTGATCCAAGTCGCTCGAGTCAACCACCAATTCTTCATCAGCGGCTTTTTTGCGCATTTCAGTAGCTTCTTCAGAGGCTTTAAGTTGTGCTTGAACACGAGATCGAAGGGCTTCACGACGTTTGTTCATGTCATTTTCGTCCATAGCCACCTACCCCCCCAATATCACTTCCAAGTCATGCGCGGATAATACCCTTCCCTTCACTTGGCGCGTAGTTGCTCTTGCTTTAATCCCGAATTTGCCAACGCAAAAACACCACTAGAGACAGTACAATGGCGATTGAAACTCCACCAAAAAAGGTAAGAAAAGGGTAGTTTTGAATTTCGTTAGGTACTTCTTCATCAACACTTTGTTCATTGTTGTTCTGCTCATTCTCGCTTAAGTTTTGGGTAATATTTTCGTGTTGAACTTCTGAATGGTTCCAGACCCAAGCATCGGTTCGAAGTCCAAGTTCGAGCATTGAGCCAATGTATTCAAGCGATTCAGAACTTACTTTGTCAGCAGTGTCGTTGTGAGTATGCCAATGGCCACCAAAGAATGAAGCATTTTCTCCGTAGTTCAAGTCGATGAAGTTGATTGCAGGGATTCCTGCATTGTGTGCGGCCACATGGTCGTCAATCACTCCTCTTTCAGCTCCTGGGTCGGGATTGTAAATGTCGAGTCCATTGACCCCTTGGCAATCCACTTCTCCGTCAATCATGCCCAAAGCCGCAGCAATTGGAGTAACGGTATCCCACAATACATCGGACGTGGAACTTACCCGAGTGAAATCAAGATAAGCATCGCCAATCATATCGACCACGATATATGCTGAAATATTTTCTTTGTATTCCTCGGTTAGGTTGCTGACCCATGCGTCTGCACCGATTGACCAAGTATCCGCATCATATGGATTGCCTTGGTCCTCAGCATCGGTAAAAAACAACGTGACATCATGTTGAAGGTCAAGAGAAGGAATAATTCTACCAAGTTCGATCAACACTGCAACCCCACTTGCTCCATCATTTGCACCGGGGATTGGTTGTGAGCGAAGGGTTTCGTTCTCATCCCTATCGCCGATGTATCTGCTGTCATAGTGAGCGACAAACACGACATTTTGCCCCGTCGAGTTGTTTGGGCTGTATGTGCCTACCAAGTTTGTAAGAGTAAAATTATCTCTTTGGTGAGAAGATTCTTCAAACGACCATTGCGAAAGGTTCTGTGAAATTGATTGGCGCAACTGAGCAGATGCATTGGAACCCGGTAGTCGAGGTCCAATGCTGGTTTGCCACAGGACTGATTCGTTTGCTGCGGTGCCGTTAAACTCCACCGAATCAATAAAATCACACGGATTTCCACCTGAGTACTGTTTTGCATTGTTCTCTGCAGATGCGACTCCGGTAAGTACCAGAATTACTGTAAGAAAATAGGCGCAAAAGTGACGAATATTCCCACTCTTAGATTCGAAACCTTCAGTGAGCATTATTGACTCCTAACAGACGGACACTTAAATACTTCTTTTTCACTGCACAATTTGAATGCAAGACTGCATTTAGTCGGGTCACAATTATGTCGGAACTACGCTCTAATACCGCCTTGCTTCTGGTCACTCTGTTATTCGTGTCTGGAGTGTCTCCAATCCTGCTTGCATCAGGTGCAGATTCTTCGACCAAAGAAGAGGTTGAGCCTTACAATGCAGGTGGCGTTATCATTGGTGATCTTTCTGATTTTGATGTTTCACAAGGTAATCAATACCTCATGATTGAGGAAGAACAACCTGTTGTATCTGCGTTTTCGTTTTTTAAACAGGAATGGATTGACGCTGGCCGACCTGGTGTCGATGAGATGGTATACAATCCACAGACTTCCGGACGAGCTTCTGCTCGAGCCTGTAACCCGCATGTTGTCAACGACCAACTTACGGTGCCAACATCGGGTGGCTCGGTAGATACATATGTTGCTAAAACCACCAATACGGTTGCTTTCTTGGTCCAATCTGGCCGCACATTGAGCTCCACAGTACTCAACAATCTAGCATCGTCCTGGGACCAAACAATTTACCCTACCATGACCACATACTACGGTAAAGACTACCAAGATGGGCGCGGGTTAGCTCCTCCAGATGTTGACAACAACTGCCAAGTTCAAATTGTGATTTACGATATTGATGGTGCTTTCAATACCGGTGGATACTTTGCGCCATCGTTGTCGAATTCACGCGAAGCCGTCTATGTCGATTACGCTGACATCACTCTTTCATGGGGCAAATCGATTCTTGCACACGAACTTGAACATCTGCTTCACAACGCTCAAGACCCGTATGAGAATCTATGGATTGATGAAGGCAATGCCGATGTTGCCATTTTTCTCTGCTTTGGCGCTGATTCAACCCTTGTAAGCCACCTGAACCAATGGACTCAATCCTCTGAACTTTCGGTTCGCTGGTGGAACCAACGATTTGCAGATTACGGTGCTGGTTTCATATTCACTATGTATCTTGCAGACCATCTTGGTGGCGGTCCTGCCGTACGACAACTGGTTCAAGATTCGGCGACCGGCGGATTGGGTGTCGAAAACCTTGCAATCTCCCCTGTAAGCGGTCAAAGTGGAATGCTTGGTCGAACGATGGGTGAAATTTTTGCAAATTTCTCTATTGCCGCAGTCTTGGACTCTGACCAAGGAATTTACGGCTTCTCAAATCTTGATTTGACCCCAGCGTGCTCTTCTGGGTCTTTTTGTCGTGTACAGCCCGCTGATACAAACAGCGATTGGACCGGTCCATGGTCATCTACCGGTCACGATGTTGAAGGCTGGGGAATTCGAGCATTCAAGTTCACTCCGGGTGGTTCGTCTCCAGCCCCTCTCACAATGCGCCTCACTGCAGATGTCAGTCAGTTTGATGGCGTCGTTGTCTCGCGTGCAACTGCGGATGGTTTGTGGTCGGTAACTGATTTGGATTTCCAAAACAACGTGGCTACAGCCCTCATCCCAGGATTCGGCAATCTAACCGACGAAGTGTGGGCCATCACTTGGTACGCCAGTACAATCGCTGATTGTGACTACACTTCGTGTGGTCCATCTTATCCTCAAGGTACCGTTGATATTGAAGCGGCACGAATCACATCCCCAGCAACATTGACTCTCAACTCATCGAAATTGACCGACAGAGACGGAGACGGTTCTCCAGATACTGCTCAAATTGAATATGAAGTGTTCTCCAATGCTTTCTTTGAAGACCTCGACGTTACGACAAAGGTTCTCGATAGCAGCGGTCAAATTATTGATTCTCAAACCAAGAGAGTTTCTGCAGGTGGAGGTGTTGCCACCGAAGAAAGCATTTGGTTTACTGCGCCAAAAAATTCTCAATACACCTTTGAAATGGAAATGAAGGACATGATTGGAACAACTGTTGACACCCTGACGTCTCCCCCTCAAGTACTCGACAACATGAGGCCTACTGCTAACGGAACCATTTCACCCAATGTTTCTCAGACTTGGGAAAACATTCAATTCACCGGTGACGGTTTTGATGCTTGGGGCATCTCGTTTGATAACAATTCACTGCCCTACTTTGACTCTCCAACAGCGTATGCATGGGACTTCGGCGACTCGACGACCTCCGGCCTGAAATCTCCTTACCGTTCTTACAAAGACGTTGGACTTTACAATGCCACCTTGCGTATTCAAGACCAAGGAGGCTCTTGGTCTGATGTCGATGTTCTTCAAGTTAACATCACCGACAATACACCGCCAATTCCACTGATTTCGGTGAACGGTGTTTTGATTGAAGAACAAGTTTCTATTCTTACGGAGCAACTGATTCTCTTCTCTGCATCACTCACTGTCGACAATGTACCCACTCAAAATTTGTCCTTTGATTGGAATTGGGGCGATGGTTCTCTTGACAGCGGTATTGGTTTGTTTGAAGCAGCTCATGAATGGGGTGATATTAACGGAATTAACGAGACTTACAACTTGACGTTGACCGTTTCTGATGGCAATAACATCGGAATTAAGACCATTACCGTCATCGTAAACAACAGAATACCATACCAAATTTTCTCTGATAATCTGTCCACTTCGACATACAACTCCATCGTCATGCCTGATGTTTTCAAGGATTCAGACGGGAGCATCGTTTCGTATTCTTGGTTCTTCCCAGAAGGAGTTAACCTTGGCGGTGGAGTTACCGATCGAACCGATGATTTCACCCAAACGTCCTCCAGCGAACCGAATCCAACGCCTTCTTGGGATTCTCCAGGTCTCAAAATTGCAGAATTAACGGTTGTCGATGACGACGGAAGTTCGGTAACAACTTCTCTTTCGGTCATGGTGATGAATCAGATTCCAATTGCCAATTTTGTCGTCAAAACCACAAGTTCGGGCACTTCGATTATCGATTTCCGAGTCGATGATGGTCAAGTTGAGACTCCGTATACATTCGATGGAAGAGATTCGTTTGACCTTGACGGCACAGTAGGCGATTCGAGTGACTTAACCTACAATTGGAGTTTCTCTGATGACGGTTCCTTTGGTTCGAGTCCTCAAGTTACACACACTTTCTCCACCCCTGGAGTTCACACCGTAATTCTTGTCGTAACCGATGAAGATGGAGCTGAAAGTATTGCTCGAGAACTCATCGTTGAAATCGCAAACCCACTGCCAATAATAGCTGTTCAAATCCTTGATGCTTGGTACAATGGAGAACAAATGACTGACTCTAGCGCTTTACCTCCTGTGACACAATTGGATTGGTCACGCACCTTCGATGAGGAGGGCGAAACTTTCGCTGCTCCGCATTCAATGCTCTACTTTGATTCTGATGGAACTCGAGATGGCGACCAAATGTTTGAAGGAAAATATGTTCCACTCGATGTTAATTCGCCAGATTGGAACGGACTTGTACAATATATCTGGGACTTTGGTGATGGTTCCCCATTGAATTCTGAACCAAACCCATGGCATTCCTATTCGCTGCCTGGCGACTACACTGTTTCGCTTACGGTCAGAGATGCCTACGGAACTGGAGATGTTTCTCGAGCGTATTTCGATGTGATAATCGATAACCCCCCGGTGATCAACGAGATTTTTGCTCCAGATGAAATATTTGTATCCGATTCAAATTCTTTCAGTGCGAATATTTCCGATTTTGAATCCAACATGGGCATGGCGGTTTATCGAGATACGAATGTCAACGACGGCTCAATATCGGACAGGGATGAGGTTCTGCCTCCAGACCTCGATGTTCGATGGGATCTTGATATTGAATTTGATGCCGATGGAAACGGTAACCCTGCAGATGACTGGGTCACTCCAACTCCAGCAACAGAAAGTAGGGTTACTGGAATTTGGGAGGAAGTAGGAATCTACACGCTGCGAATTGAAGTTTGTGATAACGTTGGCATCTGTGTTTCGAAGGACCTTGAAATCGAAGTCATCCCAGAAGCATCGGCTCCTCCTTCGTTGTCAGACTTCAGCGTTGATGATTGGAAGAGTTGGCTTGCTGATGCCGGCTCAGACCTTGCAACCTTTGTCACTTTGATCGCAGTTGCGCTCATATTAGGATGGTTTGTCATGCGTGAACCATCTGAACTTGAAGATGAAGCCAAGCAAGCAGCAGAAACTTACACCGATGTCGAACATGTTGAGACTCAAGGCGGACTTCTCGGAATGGACCAACATTCACCTCCGCCCGCTCCAGGTATCTTGTCGAAAGAAGAACGACGAAGTGACGATAGCGGATACATTCGGCCACTCCGCCGTAGAACTTGACCGTTAGTTTGTATAACCTCCTAGCGCATGAGAGATTGAGGAGGCACTATGTCGTCGTATTTTCGAGTTGGGTCAATTGCATTGACACTTCTGCTGCCGGTGTTTATGCTTGCGTTTACATCGCCTCTTTCGATGAATGCACAAGCTGCAGATGCTTGTTCGGGCGATACGACACCTGTACAGTGGAATCAAACGGCTCAACGCCTCTCTTTGGTGCCTTTTTACAACGGCATGTGGTGGGGTAGTGATTTCTACGAGGATATGTACTATGAGGAGGAAGGGAAGGATTCCAATTCCCGAACAAGTGATGCAGTTGAGCCCGCTTACAATCCAGCTCTGAGTCCAGAAGAATCTTGGATGTACGAATCGTATTTTTTGCCTCGCCTTGACCCACTTGAAGAAAATCATTTCACTTCAATGCTTATCGGAAACGACAGCGTAGGTGCATTACGCGTCAACCTTTCTGAAAATTACAGAACAACAATCTGCATCACTCTTCAAGACACGGAACTCAATCCAGTGGATGGTGATGTCTACTTGTTTACCACACAGGAATATGAAAACTATGTGCAATCCTATCACGCAAGCCACGACCAAAATTGGTGGTATGGAGAAGAGGTTGATGAGACGCTTTCCGATATCCCTCCGGAATGGAGGAGTTTCAACTTTCTAGGATGGAAATCCTACCGTGATTCACACGAATATGAAAAGACATCAGAAGTGAATTTCGCTCTCAATCTTGACGGTCCCGAGGTTTACACCTCATTGTTTTCAGGTGCCGATTGGCAGGATTTCTATATCGTCATTGACACCTGGGATAATGTTCATGATTTTGATGCTGAATCGCCGAACGCTATTGTTGCTGCTGACGTGACAATTATTACCACTGAAAGAAGTTTAATCCTGCCGCCCTTCACAGTTGCTTTGGTCTTCTTTGCGGTATTCCTAACCACGCTCATTATACCGTTTGTGTTGAATGCGAAATATATGAAAGCAGGTCTTTCTGTAGAAATGCCAGTAGAATCAATCGTTCCATCTTTAGACACTCAGCCTGATGAACAGTATCTTTCACGAAAAGAGTTGCAGCAACCGGTTCCATTGCCGGAACCAGTAAGTGGGATTGAAACGACAGTAGAACCGGAAGAGAATCCTGCGCCGAGTAGAGAAATATAACTGTCCAAAAATACAGTTTAAACGCCATTAACTGGCCGATTAATACTCGAGAAGTCTCCAAGCATCTTGGAGGTCTCGAACATTCACGAGGCCTTTGTCAGAGAGCCGGAATTCATCACGCATGGTCGCATAGACGAGTTCTTGACCCAAAATAGGGGCGTGCAGTCGTCCCCAATCTCCACCCTTCCCAAGCGCCATAAGGCTGTACAATGGGGTTCCATCTTGGTCAGAAAGGTTGTTAGCGGCTTCAACAATTTGCAGTGCATCTTGATGATCGTTTACTGTACTGCAGAATTTGACAAGGTCGCCCTCGCTAGCATTGGAGGTCACCAAATTGACAATGTCTTCAGCGGATGGAGTCCCTTCAACATCATGTTGGGATGCAACGATTTGGCAATTCGCTGTTTTTGCTGCTTCAACAAGTGCATTGCGTTCTTTCGATTTAATCGATAGTTCAATGTCGACCCAAGTCACGTTTGAGTCAATGGCATTTTGCAAAATCTCAAGCCGTTGTTTTTCAGTGCCGGGAAAGTGACCGCCTTCACGTACGGAACGAACAGCGAAAATCACCGGTAGAGAAATGCCTTCTTTCAAAGAAGCTATTGATTCTGCCACATCAAGTTCAGATGCATCAGCAACCGCCCATTCGGTGACAGGAGGCATGGTTGAGGTTTTGTTTCCATCTTCATCTTCAACAACGGTAGCCTGTGGTTTGGTGAGGTACAATCGATCGAATCGGACTTCAACCATATCTGCTCCTTGGATGACTGCACGAGCAGCCTCCTCAACCATGGCATTGACTGTAGTTTCTTCAAGAGAGACGCATATCTTTGGGTTGGGCATGCTTTCGGCGACTTAGACCGGCTTCTTAACGCTCTCGCTTGAATTTTCATGGTTGGGGTGTCAGCATTTTTCCTAAATGTCGTTTTTTTGGGAAGGAAATTTTTCTCAATGCGGCTCAAAAAAACCATTTCCAACCTCGATTACAACTCGACTTTTCGCAACTTTCAACCAACCCTTTGCACTACCTTTATACCCCCTCGGCACAGGGTATGTTTGTAGAGGGGAAATAGGGGCGAAAAGTAATGCACTGCGGCCCAAAACAACCTTGAAATTCACACTCTTTTCCGGCACAATTTTGGCCCAGTAAAAACTCAGCGGAGGAATAATTTTGACAGACGAATACAGCGCATCCAGCATTCAGGTTCTCGAAGGCCTTGAGGCCGTACGAAAACGACCGGGCATGTACCTGGGTGATCCACACGACGGAACAGCTCTTCATCACTGCATTTGGGAGGTAGTAGACAATTCTGTAGACGAACATCTTGCCGGCCACACGCCAAACATCGATATTATTCTCAATCCAGACCATTCAGTCAGTGTCCGAGATTACGGACGAGGGATACCTGTCGGATTGCACGAAGAATACGGTATTTCAGCAGCCGAAGTCATCATGACTAAACTCCACGCCGGGGGGAAATTCGACAACAGTTCTTACAAGGTTTCAGGTGGATTGCACGGCGTGGGCGTTTCTGCAGTAAATGCAGTTTCCGAATGGATGGACGTCACCATCCATCGTGATGGAATAGTCCATTTTCAAAGATTTGAAGCAGGTGTGGCGGTTGCACCATTAGCAGAAATAGGGACCTGCGAAGACACCGGTACGACAATTTCATTCAAACCCGACCTTACCATTTTCACCGATGTGACGGAATTTGAGTTTGAACAAATCAACACCCGTGTTAGAGAGACTTCATTCCTCAATGCTGGTCTCCAGATTACCATTGCCGACAAGCGTGGCGAGGAGGAGCATGTTGTCGAGCACCATTACGAAGGCGGTCTTAGTGAGTTCGTTCAACAGTTGAACGAGCGTCGCGAAATCATGCATGAAAACGTCATTACCATCTCAGGTTCGAAAGAAATTGAGAAAGGTCCGGTTGAAGTCGAACTTGCATTGCAATGGTCGGATGCTTTCAGTGAATCCATCATGTGCTACACCAACATCATTCGAAACAAGGATGGAGGGACTCACATGTCTGGGCTGAGGACTGCCTTGACAAGTTGTGTCAACGGGTATGCAAAGAAGAGAAATTTGTTGAAAGGCGATGCGCTAAGTGGCGAAGATGTTCGCGAAGGACTTGCTGCAGTGGTCAGTGTCAAGCACCCAGACCCATCCTTCTCGTCGCAAACAAAAGACAAATTGGTCAGCAGTGAAGTCACTGGAATCGTTCAAACGGTTGTCTATGAGAAACTCAACGAATTTTTTGAAGAAAACCCTTCTGTTGCAAAACAGGTTGTCGATAAGGCATTGTTGGCCTCGAAAGCAAGAGAGGCAGCCCGTAAAGCGCGTGACCTCACTCGCAGAAAAGGCGTCCTTGAAGGCGGAGGGCTACCAGGTAAACTGGCGGACTGCCAATCTCGAGACCCTCGAGAGTGCGAAGTCTACTTGGTTGAAGGTGATTCTGCAGGAGGCTCGGCAAAAACCGGTCGTGACCGCCGAACTCAAGCAATCCTGCCGTTGAGAGGTAAAATTCTCAATGTTGAACGTCAGAAACACAATGTAGCTAAAGTGTTCCAAAACCAAGAAATTCAGACAATGATTCGAGCATTGGGTGCTGGAGTTGGCAACAATTCAGAGGACGAAGGTTCATTCAAACCAGAGAAATTGCGTTACAACAAAATCATCATCATGACCGATGCTGATGTTGACGGTGCACACATTCGTACCCTTATGTTGACCTTCCTTTGGCGTTTCATGCGACCAGCGATTACCGAGGGGCATGTCTTCATTGCTCAGCCTCCTCTCTATCAACTTTCGAAAGGAAGAATTAGCAAATATGCATTTTCAGATGATGAACGTGATTCAATTATTGCCGAACTACGAGGCGACAATCCGAACACAAAAATCGGCGTTCAACGCTACAAGGGTCTTGGTGAAATGAATCCTGAACAACTTTGGGAGACTACGATGGATCCCGAAACTCGGACCATGCTGAAGGTAACAGTTCGTGATGCTGAGGAGACAAACAGAATGTTTGAGATTTTGATGGGCGAGGATGTTCCAGACAGGAGGGCGTTTATTGAACGCCACGCAAAGGAGGTGACGAACCTTGACATCTGATGATATGAATGAAGACACGAATCAAGAGACAGAAACAGTCCCAACCGGAAATCTTCTCAACCACCCAATTAACGATGAGATGAAAACATCTTACATCAATTATGCAATGTCGGTGATTATTGGGCGTGCCTTGCCAGACGCTCGTGACGGTTTGAAACCGGTTCATCGTAGAGTCTTGTATGGTATGCATGAGGGCGGCCATACTGCTGATAAAAAATTCAGTAAATCTGCTCGTTCAGTCGGCGAGGTTATGGGTAAATATCACCCGCATGGTGATCAATCGATTTACGACACTATGGTCCGAATGGCTCAAGAATTTTCTCTTCGCTACCCGTTGGTTGACGGGCAAGGAAATTTTGGTTCTATCGACGGTGACCCGCCCGCTGCTATGCGATATACAGAAAGCCGATTGGATCGAATTTCGAAACACATGCTCGAAGATATTGATAAGAAAACCGTAGACTTCCAGCCCAATTTTGATGACTCAGAGCAAGAACCGACGGTCCTTCCTGCACGTCTACCCAATCTACTTCTCAACGGTAGTGATGGAATTGCAGTCGGTATGGCGACCAAAATCCCGCCGCATAATTTGACTGAAATTGCTGGTGCAGTCCATCTTCATGTCAATCGAATTATTGAGGAAGGTGAAGCGAATACCGGCATGCCTCAAATTTCTATAGAAGAGTATATGGAGCATGTTAAAGGCCCTGATTTTCCTACTGGGGCTTCTATTCATGGCATTGACGGAATTTTTGATATGTACAGTTCCGGAAAAGGGAGATTCCATGTGCGCTCAAAATGTGATGTTCTTGATGATTCCAAAGGAAAGCGAATTATTGTTCACGAAATCCCCTACCAAGTAAAGAAAGCAGATATGCTTGTTCATATTGCAGATTTAGTTTCTAAAGGAACAGTAATTGGAATCCGAGATATCCGCGATGAATCTTCGAAAGAAGGGATTCGCGTGGTTATCGAAGTAAAGAACAATGCAGACCCCCATGCCGTACTGAATCAGTTGTTCAAGTCCAGTCGATTGCAGGAATCCTACTCAGCCAATATGATGGGCATTCTCGACGGTCGTCCCGTTCTTTTGACACTGCCCGTCATGCTTCATACTCACGTTTCTCATCGTGAATCAATCATCGAACGTCGTGCACAATTCGATTTGGAGAAGGCACAAGCGAGAGCCCATATTTTGGAAGGTCTGGTGTTGGCCCAAGATCGCATTGACGATATAGTGGCGGTAGGCAAAGCGAGTTCAAGCAGGGAGCAATTTGAATCCGTACTGCGTGGTGATGAAACGATGGCTGGTATTGCAGCATTCAGTTTTACAGAACCTCAGGCCAAAGCCATTGCAGAGCGCCGCTTGTACCAACTCAGCCGATTGGATGTCGATAAAGTTCAGAATGAATACCAAGAATTGAAGATTCGAATTGCAGACTTGGAGGAAATAATTGCTTCTCGAACTCGAAGGCTAGGTATCTTACTGTCCGAACTTGACGAGATGGTAGAACGACATGGAGATGAACGCCGTTCGTTCATTGACCCAATGCCTCTATCAATGAACAGAGAAGATTTGATTGAAGAAAGAGCGATTGCTATTACATTAAGCGAAGATAATTACATTCGACACATGCCTGTTGAAATGTTCCGAGTCCAAAATCGAGGCGGTAAAGGACTCAAAGGAGTGGCAACGAAGAATGAAGATACTCCTCAACTTATCGTCACTTGCTTTAGTAAAGATCGATTGCTTATTTTCACCGATAAGGGACGAGTTTACGGCCTCAAAGCTTGGGAAACTCCTCTCGGCAGTCGACTTGCACGAGGAAGCCACATTCGCAATGTAATTGAAAAGATTCAGGACGACGAAAACATTGTCACAATTCTCCCAATCACACGAGATTTGCTTGAATCCCCTGAAGGTCATTTCCTGTTGTTTGCCACACGTCTTGGCCTCATCAAGAAGACAAAACTCGAGGAGTATGTACGAATCAATCGGAATGGAAAGTATGCTTTGCGCTTCAAACTTGAAAATGATAGTCTCGTCAATGTCCGAACGGGGACGAACGATTCATCGATTGTAATGATTTCAAGCACTGGCTTTGCCAGCCGCTTTGCATGTGCGGACATACGGGCATCAGGTCGTGTTTCTGCTGGTGTATACGGTATCAAAACCGGTAACAGAAAGAACGCAGATGGTGGACACGTTGTTGCAATGATGGCAACAGAGAACACGGAAACCCAAATCTTGACCATCACCCGTAACGGTATGGCGAAGAGAAGTCGTCTAGGTACCTCTGCGAAGATTCCAGATTTGGATGCTGATGGTAATCAGAAAATTGACCCCGAAACCGGTGAAGGGAAGATGCGAACCGATGGATACCGAAAGACAAAGCCAGGTGCGAAAGGTGCTTTTACAATGAATCTTGATCATGACAACGGCGATGTCATCATTAGCGCTCGTCAAATCCCGAATTTGGACGATAATCTCTTCCTCCTCACGAAGAAGGGAATGATGATTCGAATCAGTGCCGGTCAAACCAAGGAAACCAAGAACAAGAAATCCAAAGGGACTCGAATTATGGAACTTCGAAACTCCGACCGGACAGGATTTGATGACCACATCATCTTTGCAGCTCGCTTGCCAGCGGAACTTTTGGAGACTCCTGCAGATGAGTTTGAAGCCATGGATACCGATAACGACGGCGTCGTTTCTCGCGAAGAATTTGAGGCTGCTCAGGCTCTTGAAAAATTGAATTCTTCGGAAGAAGAGTGAATTCAATCGAGCCGACGCATTGAAACATGATTCGGTGCTGTGGGTGTTGTATCGGCCCTTGTTGGCCGGTCCGGTGATGTTAATGGATGAACGCTCGCTGATTTACGATTGGAACACTGTAGAGTACGAATTGAACAGAAATCCAGCTAATCATCCACATGGAGTTTGGTTTGATGATGAAACTTTGCGGGATGGATTACAAAGCCCTAGTGCACGTAATCCTACCATCGATCAAAAGATAGAACTGTTGACATTTATGGAAAACCTCGGTATCCAAAAAGTCGATCTTGGACTACCCGGTGCCGGACCTTTTCATTTGGAACATATCGACGCTATGTTGACTCACATTACTGAACATGACTTCCAAATACGCCCAGGTGCGGCTGTTCGCACATTGATGAATGACATTGAACCACTGGTTGAACTTCAAGCAAAACATGGAATTCCCATTCAAGCGAGTGCATTTCTTGGAACCAGTCCAATCCGACAATACACAGAGGGTTGGACTATGGAAAAACTCCTATCCACCATGGAAAAAGCAGTCTCTTACGCTGTAGAAAACGATGTACCTGTGATGTTTGTTACCGAAGACACAACACGTTCGAAACCTGAAGATGTCAAACTCATCTATCAACGAGCAATGGAATTGGGTGCTCGCCGTCTATGTGTCTGTGACACTTGTGGTCACGTGACTCCTAATGGTGTGAAGAAGTTGCTTCAATTCATTGATGAAGAGGTGATTAAAGACTCAGGATTCAAACGTTCTGAAATCGAAGTAAACTGGCATGGACATCAAGACCGAGGGCTCGGAGTTGCCAACAACATCGCTGCTGTTGAGGCAGGTGCAGACGTGATACATGGTACAGCTTTGGGAGTTGGTGAACGTGCTGGTAATGCACCTCTTGACCAAACCTTGGTCAATCTCAAGTTACTGGGAGTCATAGACAATGACCTCACGCAATTGGATGCATATATGCAAAAAGCCAATGAATACATCGAAGTTCCTCTACCTCGAAATTATCCTGTCTTTGGTATGGATGCTTTTGAGACTGGAACTGGAGTTCATGCTTCTGCAGTCATCAAAGCCATGAAGAAAGGCGACAATTGGCTTGCAGACAGAGTCTATTCTGGCGTTCCTGCCGGTGATTTTGGTTTGAAGCAAGTTATTCGAATTGGTCACATGGCCGGACGTTCGAACATTATTTGGTGGCTTGAGCAAAATGGATACGAACCAACTGACGATTTGGTTGGTCATATTTTTGAGGTCGCAAAAAGTCAGCGACGAAATATGGAAGATGCAGAAGTGAAGCAAGCAGTTGAGTCTTTTGTCAATGCCTAATCAAGCCTCAGCCTCTTCTTCATCATCGGAAAAAACGTCACTCTGACTGCCGTTTATTTCTTTGGTAATAGTCCACTCAGAGTCTACACTACCGCCGCTCCAGTTTCCTTCCACAGCGACTTCGTCGACATCATGTTCTTCGCGCCAAACTGGGTTGCTTTGTGAACCGCAGACGAGGAATCTTCCGTTTGAATCAATTTGGTCGCTTAATAATTTCATGTGTTTTGACACAGGAAGGAAATGACCGACCGGCATTCCAGCAGCAGTGAATGGGTTGGTGGCTGCACCGATAAGCAACCCGTCTTCTGGCGCTACGATATCGACGGTGATTCCCGGTGTTCCAGGGTCCGAAATGGTGGCGATAACTTCTCCTTCCCGTATGACTGAACCTGCTGAAACAAACATATCGAGTAATCCGCCTTCTCCGGCTCTCAGCCAGTGTGACCCGCTGGCAAGCATTCGAAATCGCGGTCGATGTGGATTACCATCAATCATTCGAAACGAACGAAGAACATTCAGCACTCCGTGCATGGCAACTTTAACCGATTCATGGTCCAAAACATTGGCTCCTCCACCTTCATAGGTGATTACCGGTATGTCATGTTCAATTGCTGCTTTGCGTAATGAACCGGACGGTGGTTTTGAGTCAAGAATAATCTCGATACCAAATGCTTTGGCTAGAATATTCGAACCAGCATGAGTCAGGTATGCACGTACTTGAGGCATATTTGAGCGGCCTTTTCCAGCACTGTGGAGGTCGACAATAGCATCTGCATCATGGAACAAATATTTCCATGTTTGAGCTGCAACACGCTTCGTAGTCGAGCCTTTTGGGTCTCCCGGAAAATGGCGATTTAAGTCTCTGCCATCGGGAAAATATCTCGACTTTGAACGGTAACCTGGTAGATTCACAATTGGAACAATTCGAATTGTACCGGCTATTTGACTTGGGTCAAGTGGCTTTCCTTCATCGGTGAACATATTCGATAACAGGTGGGTACAGGTAGAGGGGCCTGTCAGTTCATCGCCATGTACTCCGCCCAGTATTGTAATGACAGGGCCAGGTCGAATGCCGTGTAAAATTGTGACTGGAATTGGCCATGAATCTCCGAGGTCGGTTTCCAACAGAGGTAGATGAACGGTTCTCATTGTGCCTGGTTTGATGAGTTTTCGATAGAACCGAGTACTGGTCCATTTAGCCGTTCTGTCCCATTCGGGCCGGTCTTCGAGTTTGTGCGCTGCCATCGCTTCTTGAATGGCGTTTTTCCGTTTACGGGGCAACTCGTGAGCCACGCGAATTTTTTTCTTCGCCTTCGGCTTCTTTGCTGCCATGGTTGTTGCACGCCCACCTCCTCATTAAGAATGCGTATTTTTCTGAACTATGAAGCAAAGAAAACAAGTGCTTTGCCCTGTACGCAAAGCCATGGAAGAACTCGGAGTCCAAATGCAATACGCCCCAAGTTCAATTTGTTTTGGCTGCGGCCCTGCAAATGAAAAAGGATTGCAAATCAAAAGTGTGAGAATTGAAAATGGCCTTTCCATGGTTTTTCATCCAGAACACCATCACCAAGCATTTCCTGGAATGATTAACGGAGGAATAATTGGGACTCTTTTGGATTGCCACGGCAATTGGACTGCAGCCATCGCATTGATGGATGCTCAAGGTTTAGAAGAGCCTCCGTGTACAGTTACTGCATCCTATACGGTAAAACTCCGAAGGCCTACGCCGTTGGATGTGCCTCTAAAAGTAACAAGTCAAATTAAAGAACTAAGCGAAGACCGCGCTGAAATCGAATTGCTGTTGGAGGCAAATGGGAAAGTGTGCGCAACAGGTAGTGGTCTTTTTGTTGCGGTGAAAGACGGTCATCCCGCTTATCATCGATGGAGTTGACCTCCTTATGGCCAAGCCCAGCAATGAGCAAAAAATTCTCCTGAATGAATTACGAGATTTCGTAATTGAAGTAATGACTGACATGCCAGAATGGGCTGAATCCAATGTTGAAATCCTCCGTCAAATACCTCTTGGTGTGTTGAGAAAAAACGCAACGCAACGACATGGTGTTACGCGTTGGAAACGCGGAGTTAATCTTGCCTCACTTGCTCCAGAAGACGTCGAGGTCATCGATCTTCATCCACGAATGCTAGAAGTTGATTGGAAGGCGTATTCTGCCTTTGTCTTGCATCATGAATACATTCACGCTCTGGGACTTCGGGAGCACAATTCGCTTTTCCGAAAACTTGAGTCCGCTTGGCCAGCACCTAAAGCAAGCGGACAAGGAAGATTATTTACAGAATTTTTGCGAAGACAAAGGGCAAAATGGCTGTGGTATTGTTCTACATGTGGAGCCGAGTATCCTCGCCAAAAGCGTTCTCGTCGACGTTACAGATGCAGGGCTTGCAACACTGTCCTCGTTGACCGAGAAAATCCAGATGCCGTGTTAACAATTAAGCATTGATTTGAAACATAACCATGCTGTGGTGATTTCTATGGGCTGTTCAAGGATGGATTTTCAGTCCTCGAAATCTACGGTTTTGTTGTTGTTGGCAACGCTTTTGTTGGCTGTTTCAACACCTATGGCCCAGGCGAATTTGAACCAATCTCAAGACGGCGGACAAATGTATCTTTCATGTTTACAGGACAACCAGTGTTTTTTGACGGCAGTGGCAAGTGGTGAAGAAGTAATTTCCAACAATGTTTTTGCATCTCCTGCCCAAACGGAGACGGTTACTCTCGAGTTTGATATGGACCCACAGCAATTTGAACTTGCTCTCCTGCCAAACCAACTGAAATCCATGGAATTGGATTTGAGATTCACAGGTGAATTTTCGGGATACAATAAACCTGAACTCGAAGTATCTCTCATCCTCGGCTCTACGGTAACTACATGGAATTTTGAATCTGATTTTGTACCCTCGGTCTCTGCAACTAGCCCTTACACATTGGAAGATGAAAATCTCAACTTGAACGGTGAAAGGGTTCTCTGGCCTGGCGATACAGTTCGGTTGAGGATGACCTTTGTTTTGGACCGACCAGGGACTTGGGAATTGCATCTTCGAGGCTCTTCATCACTGCTGTTAGAAATTCCATGGTCCGAGGACATTGAGGAGCGAAATTCAGACGAGCCATCCAGCGATTACGAGCCGCGACAAACCGAGTTTGAAACCGTTCACTATGGGGCACTGGTTGAGAACGACCGAGACTGTTGGACTTTTGAGATCGTTCAACACGAGGTCCTCAACATTTACCTCGAGTGGGAAAGTGTTCCTATCGAACTTCAGCAAAGCCATGGTTTGCCTGATTTGATTCAACCAACTGGCAGGCTTTCCCCAGCACCTGATGTCGTGGTGAAGGAGGACGACGATTCAACCCGAACAACATACCGATGGAGGGCATTGCCAGTAGGGGAATACATCTTTTGTTTTGGAGGTACGGCAGGGAAATTCCAACCGTATACATGGACTGGCCAACTTGCGTTTGAAGGTGTAGGACCTATTACTCCGGATGATTTTGATGGAAAAGCGTTCTATCCTGCTGGAAGCGCAGTTGTCGGTGACGAAGATGCTGGAATCTCATTGTCGCCTCAAAAATTCGGTTTTTTGACTATCTCCTTCTTTATCTTGGTCGGCTTTCTCTTTGATGGACTGAGAAATTCAACATCCGTCCTTCTTCGTTTCGGAGCATTTACTCCGGGGGTATTGCTGCTGATGTTGGGAGGTATTGTACATCCATTGTGGGCTATTGCAGACGAAGTTCAAGGTGAAGATGAAATTTTGTTGGACGAATTAATTGAAATGCGATTGCAGCAACTTTGGGATGTTTCTTTTCCAGGAGTTCCAGAGCAAGTCCTTGTCACGCATACCGGCTCGACATGGGGTATGCTGGACGGCGATCGGCTTCAGTTACGTTTAGAGATTGAGCAAGCAATACCGCTTCCAGACGGCCGATGGCAACTTGTCGTACCTGAATTGCAAGAACTGCGCCTTGACCAAGCTATATTTTCTCAAGTTTCTCGCGGGGGAATTGAATCGTACGACGATGGAATGTTGGAGCAGCAAACAGTTCGCTTTGTGCTTCTAGCGGGACGTTCTCTTCTTCTTGATATGTTGATGCTTGAGGCAATGATGGTTGTAGAACAACCTCCAACTTCTTCGATATTCCATGTTGATTTTGACATGGTGGAAACATCACCAACCGGCTCGGTGTCGGTTCCAGCTTGGGGGACACGGCCAGCGTCTGTAAGCGAAAGTGAGTGGACAATGCTTCAAGGAGCACTTTTCCCAGAACGCATCTCAGTGAGTCTTTGTGATTGTGAACTGGATCTTCTCGATGTCAGATTTATTGCTTCATCTGGCTTTGATACAGGGGACATGCCTCAGAAAATCAATATTGAAAATGCGTCAGGAATTGTTCCATATGCAGCACCTCTGAGTATAGTGGGACTTGTACTTTGTTCAGTTTCAAGTCGAGGAGAATTTCTTCGCAGGAAGAAGGCTAAACAACTGGCCAGCAGAATGTTTCAAGGACAAACAAAATGGGAATGAATCACTTCTTCTTGCTTCCTTTCTTTGCTTTTGATTTTGCTTCTTCAAGAACTTCTTCTGAGTCTACACCAGCCTCTTCTGCAACCTTCTTGATAAGTTCTTCTTCATCTTCAGAAATCTCGCCGTCCTTGGATGCAGACTTAACAACTGCATCAACATTCATCTGTGCAGCCTCTTCATCGGTAATTCCGAGTGCATCTTGGAATGATTTGAGTTCGGCCAATTCCTCTTCAGTAATGATTCCATCTTCCCAAGCAGCTTCGTAGGATTCAAGGAGAAATGACTTGTAGGCATCTGGGTTGAGCAAAACATCTCGAATGAGTCCATGATTCGGCCCATCATCCATTTGGGACATGTCGAGAATTGCAATCGAGCGACGAACTTCTTTTACAGCCATATCTTTGAGTCCGTGGCCTGCCCAAACTGCCCCTGCTGCAATGACTGCTGCAGCAAACCAGCGCATGATGTCTGGATTTACGAATTCCCAAGGTTCGACAAGATGAAAAATACCGAGAACTGCCATTGCAGCACCGCACATAACTTCAACCCAGTCATTCAAATCGGGTTCGTCTTGAAAGACAGAAAGGCGTTCTTCTACCATGGATTCAACATCATCGGCCATGTAACGCACATGGGAAGAGGGGTCTTATGGGTGTCGGATTGAAACTATCCAAGCGTTGTCCTTTTGGACTGTTGGCATAATTGGCGATACATGGAGAGGTCCGAACGTGCTGTTATGGGGCTAGATTTGCCTGAAAAAGCCCTTCAGTTTTTGAATCGTAATTGGGGAATAACTCACCTTCATCCACCGCAATTTGAGGCAATGCCAAGCGTGCTTTCTGGTGACAATACTTTGCTCGCAATTCCAACTGCAAGCGGTAAGTCATTAGTTGCTTACATAGGTATTTTGCGTCGCTTGTTAATCGATGAGCCCGGTTCAAAGGCAGTGTATATTGTTCCTTTGAAAGCGTTAGCAAACGAGAAGCATGAAGATCTCGTCGAACTAGGAGGTTCTGTCGGATTGACGGTAGGACTCGGAATTGGCGATGCATCCGGTGAAGCCAAGAAAATTGACGAGTGTGATATTCTGGTTTGTACATCCGAAAAACTCGACTCTTTAATGCGAAATCGGTCTGAATTAATGGCGAATGTTTCGATAGTAATCGCTGATGAATTCCATCTGATGAACGATTCAACTCGTGGGCCAACTTTAGAGATAAATCTCACACGTTTGCGCTATCTGCGGCCTCTTGCACAAATCATCGCCCTTTCCGCAACAGTTGGAAACTGCGATGAGTTGGCAGAATGGCTCGATGCGAACTTGATTTTGTCCACCTGGAGACCTGTCGCCTTGGAATACAGTACTTTCCATGATTTACATCTGGAGCCACGTCTTGTGCAATCTTCGGGCATGTCTACTGAACCCGACGTCTTACAAACCCCTCGCGATATTGAAGGGCCAAAGTCTCATCCTGCTTGGGTTGTCGTCGGAGATGCATTGGAACAAGAGGGTCAAGTGTTGATTTTTGTTGGAACTCGGCGAAGTGCTCAATCAGAAGCGAGCAAGCTATCCAAGCGGGTTGCGAAACGTCTTGCTAAAGAAGATCCGGACCGTCTCAAACGTTTGGAAGATTTAGCTAATTCTTTGGAGGGTCGAAGTCAAACAGCTATGGCAGAACGTCTTTCAGAATCCATTCGAGGTGGGGTTGCATTCCATCATGCAGGATTGACTCATGGCCAAAGAAAAGCCATCGAATTGGCGTTCAAAGAAGGCCTTTTGGTTGCATTAACCGCAACCCCAACCCTCGCAGCCGGAGTGAATCTTCCAGCTCGAAGGGTACTTGTTCGTGACCTCAAAAGATGGGACGATGGAATGAGTCGACCATTGCCAGTCATGGAGGTTCGACAAATGCTTGGTAGGGCAGGTCGACCCAAATACGACAGTTTTGGTGAGGCATGGGTACTATGCAAAGGCACGGACGGTTGGGGTGTTGCCGATGATGTGAGCGAACGGTATTTTTTTGGCCCAGTCGAATCTATATCCTCGAAATT
>MDSV01202744.1_pt1 | contig 27482 bp, 17 predicted proteins | sample 810851 | NCBI WGS metagenome assembly MDSV01 (sample SAMN05326640, study PRJNA326480) | marine metagenome | isolation source: seawater | place: Atlantic Ocean: North East | collected 2012 | reverse complement strand
GCGGGTGTGCTCGCGGGTGAGCTCATCGAGCTCAGCGACGGCGTGTACGTTTTGTTGAATCCCGCGGGCGTCGAGACGGGCGACGCCGGCGAAGTCGGCGCCTCGCCATCGTCGCGCCGCGCCTGCTGAAACTTTTCGCGCGCGCACAGGTTCCGGAGGCTCGCCGTGCCCGCCGCCGCGATCACCTCTGGCATCGCGGGCACGGTCCTCGCGGCGGCGTTCGCGCCGGTCGCGTTGCGCCGCGAGTAGAAGCCCGACTCGTACGTGTCGTTCGACGCCGCGGCGACGCACGCCTCAACGTACTCCTCGAACGAAGCCACCTTCCCGTCGGCGCGCTGAAAGCCGGCGGCCGCCTCGACGCCGTCGCCGAGCGCCTTCGTCAGGCGCGCGCCCGACTCGCCGTGCGCGACGAGGAAGCACACGCCCCCTGGTGCGGGGAGCGCGCCCGGCTTTTGGAACGCGCGGAATTGCTCCGAGCGGAACGGAAGCGCGTCCGCGGTGGGGTTTGCGGCGCGCGCGGCGTGGTTTTTCCGGTGCCACTCCTTGACGAGCTCGGCGACGCCCGAGTGCGCGCGCGACGCGTACCCCGCGTCGCGCAGGCGCCAGCGCAGCAGCATCCTGGCCACCTCGGACTCCGCCACCGCGCGGCTGACGTCCGCGAAGGCGTGCGTGCCGTCCCCGTCGAAGGCGCCGCACAGCTCCACGAACGCGTCGCGCTCGATCTCAGCCTCGAACCCGGCTACCGCCGAGTGGTGCGCGTGCAGGATGGCGAAATCGTCCTTCCATTCGGCGTTCACCGCGTCGGCGTCCGCGGGCACGCCTAGCCCTTTCCCCACGGGCACCCAGCAGAAGCCCACGTCCACGAAGTACTGCACTTTGAGCAGCACCCGCGTGACCTTCGCGATGTACGCCTCGTGCGCCTCCCTGTACGCCACGTCGCCGTGCGAAGCGGCGCGCCGGATCTCGTGCTCGGCGCGGCTGTTGGCGGCGTCGGGGTCGAAGACGCTCTTGGACTTGATGGCGGCGTCCACGTCCGGCGCGCGCCGGATGCGCACCTCGGAGAGGCCCTCCGAGGCGGCGATGCGCAGGCCCTCCGCGAGCACCGCGAGGGTGGTGTCCACGCACGGCCGCAGCGGCTCGGTCACCTCGGCAACGCGATCGCCGAAGGCGGACGCCGCCTGGCTCTTGACGGCGTCCGCGGGGAGGAGCGCGGCGGGGGCGCGTCGGCGCTTGGCGCGGACGGACATCGCGCGCGCGGCGGCGAGTTCCTGAGCGGATCGATTGAGCAGATCGACGCGTTCCTGCAGCCGAGCCGCCTCCTTGTACTCGGCAGCCTTCGCGGCTGCTTTGATAGCGTCGGGCAGGGCCTTGAGCTCAGCCGCGCATTGCCTCTGCTGCTCAGCCAGGGAGTCGACATCCTGGAGCGCGAGCTCGTTGATGCGCCTCTGCTGCGCGGCGACGTCGACGGAGGTCATCCCGCGTTTAGCACGCGAGCGGGGGAAGCCGCGAGCGTTCGTGGACCACGGGCGTGCGGAGCGCGCTCGTCGGACTGCCGCGATCGGGTCGCAGGATTCGACAATCAATCGTTGTTGTTATAATGGTGCGGCAGTGCGGAGTGCCGGTTCGGGAATCCCGCTGAGCCGGGCGCGCGAAAAAATGAGCTGACTTCCACGCTTTTTTCCGCCCCTTAGTTGTCGGGGCGCGTCATCGTGAGCCCGCGCGCCGGGTCAGGCACGGGCGTTGACGTCGAGTCCCGGGTCACCATTCGTCGCCGCGCTGTGATGCCGGAGGGCGGACCGGTCGGAGCTGACAAGTCGAGAGGGATGGACGCCCTGAGCGAAAAAGTGAACCGACTGGAGGAGCGGGCGGTGCGACTCGCGAACGAGGAAATGGAGCAGGTGCAGCGAGGCCGGGCGCTCAACATCATCACCGGCACGCCCTCTTCGACGCCAAACGCAAAGTCGCAGGCGATAGGAAACGAGGCGAACGCGAGGGAAGAGAGGTGAAGCGCCGCACAAGCGTCTGGTGGTCCTTGAGTCTGGACGTAGCGACAGGTTTTGGTGAAGATTCTCCAACAAAACAAACAGAGTCTAGTACCCTCATCAGCGGGAGAACTTTTCCAGCACAGCCTTGACGTCATCCTCGGTCTTGACCCCGTTCACCACCTTCCCGTCCGGGAGCTCGACATTGGGTCCCATGCCGCACTCGTCAAGGCAAATCACCTCCTCGATGGTCACGCCCGTGCCCTCCGCCAGGGACTGGAACATCCCGCACGTCTTCTTCGAGCCCGCGCGCTTGCACTCCTTGTTCACGCACACCTTCACCGTCGAGTCCGCGTGGACTCGCACGGAAGCGCACCTTCTCGCTCGCGAAGACGCGTTCCGGGACGACCCGAGTGCGTGGATGGACTTGCCGAGGGGCGAGCCCGCCACGCGGGGCGACGAAACCACGAACGTGGACATCAAGACGCGTGCCTAGGAAGTGACCGGTTGCGGATAGATATCCTGTGTATAATCTCCGTCGGAAACAGCTTTGGACGAGCCACGTGGACTTGTCCGGGTTTCCCTGTCAGGTCACTTTGCCCCGCACCCGCGATGTCGGCGAGGGCGATGTCGGCAGCTGCGCGCGCCACTCTCGCGCCCAGCACGTCGGGCACGTCCCGATCGAAGCAGGTCTCCGTCATCAACCGTCGCGGCCTACACGTCTCAGCGATCGCCTCCCCGCGCGGCACCTCGTCAACATCGACGGGCGACGAGAAAAGGCACCCGTCGTCGACGTCCCGTCGCTCGGCGTTGCTCGGCGCGGTGGCGGGCGCTTCGTCTTTGGGTTTTTCCCTGGCGACCGCGCGCCCCTCCCTCGCCGCGGACGTCGCGAGCTTCGTGTCCCTGGACGCCATCATCAAGCAGGTTCGCGACGCCTCGGACGAGCTCGCGCTCGTGGAGGAGGCTCTGAAAACCAGCGTGCGACTGGGCACCGAGCCTCCTCTGCGGGAGATGAAGAAACGCCTCAGCTCAGGCGCGATCGCGGACCTCCCCGCGGCGGCGACCCGGCTGGACAGGTTCATCGACGCGCCTGACTTGGAGGACTGGGAGCAGGCGGTGTGGAGCTCAGTGAGCGAAGAGACGCGCGGTTCGAGGGATATCGGCAGCATCACCGGGAAGCGTCTCGGGAACGTCGAGCGCACGAACGATTTTTTGTGTTTCGTGTTTTCGTGCTTCAACGACCCCCGCGCGCCGCCGAGCACGGACGCGCTGCTTTCGCTGCGTCTGTTGACCGATGGCGTCGCCATGGGGCTCAGAGGGGACGAACGGGTCACCGCGGAGGGCCTGACGTACTCGGTGGAGGACGTCCGGGAGAAACTCGACGCCTACGTCGACGTGGTCGCGAAGTCGCGGCTCAGCCTCGCCGCCAACAGCAAGTGAGATCGGCGCGCGTCGGCTCTACGTAGTTAACTAGCCGTCTGCGCTACGCGCGACTGTCTACGCGTAGTCTTCAAAGAATACCCACCTATGGTACTGTCTCATCGTTCATCTCCCCCCCATCTCTCGACTAGAACTCGCACGCCCGCTGGCGTCCCCCGGTGACCGCCCAGATGGCCTCCGCGGCTTCGTCCTCGGACGCCCGCTCCATGCGCGCCACGGCGAGCGCCGCGCCGATTCCGGAGACGCCGCCCACCTCGGCGAACGTCGCTTCGTTCTCGCCGCGCTTGAGCCACTCGCGCGGCACGACGTAGTACCTCTGCGTCTCGTCGAACGGCGCGGCGTCGCGCGCGACAGTCCAGTACAGACCCAGGTCGTGCCCGTTGACCCACGCGCGGCCCCGCCCCAGGCCGCGCGCGTCCAGCAGGAGCGCGTCGCCCGGCGCCAGCGCCAGCGCGTCCGCGTCGAAGGCGGCGCGGAGCCAAGTCACGCCGGGCGCCTCCGCGCCCGGCTGGACGGGCGTCCACTTCGGGAACGCCTCCTCGTCGTCGCCGGCGCCCGGGTTCTGCGTCGTCTCCTTCCCGCCGTGCAGCCCGAGCGCCTCGCCGTACAGACCCACGCGCATGCGCCACTTGTCCCCGGGCGCGTCCGCGCCGCGCGCGTCCAGAAGCGCCAGCGCCTCGTCCGAGTCCTCGCGGCGCACCTCGGCGTACGCGACGCCCTTTTCGAAGTCGCCGGGCCGGTTCCCGGGGAAGATGGGGTAATTGCTCACGCCCAGGCTCTCGGAGAGGATCGACAGCGCGCGCACGTGCGTCTTCGCCACCCGCCCCAGGTCCACCCAGTGCTCGATCTCCTGGTTCTGCGCGGAGGGCGAGTGCGTCTCGTCCGAGACCGCCGCCACCGGCGCGCCGTCCAGGTACACCGAGTAGCGGTTCGCGGCGCGCCCGACGATCTTCAGCCAGAGCTTGGGCACGAGCGGCTCGCCCTCGCCCGGTTCGGGCGCCTCGAAGGACGCGTGGTACCACAGGAAGTCCGTCGCGTCGCCCGTGAGCGCGATCTGGGGCAGCGGATCCGGCGCCGTCACGGAGCGCGTCTCGCGGAGCACGCGCGGGTCCAGCGCCACGGGCTCGCGCCAGGCGCGCCAGTCGCGGAAACCGCTCTTCGCCGGCCGCACGCGCCGCAGCGTCTCGCTCCGCGGGACGTCCGAGGAGTTGAACGCGACGCGCATGCCGCCCCGTCCGGTGGTCAGATCGCTGGCGTCGCCCACGACGAGCACGGAGGACCACGCGGCGAGCGTGAACGCGCCGCCCTTGAAGTCGGCGACGACGACGCGCGGCGAGTTGTTTTCGAGAAACGCCGCGAAACCGTCGTCCGTCTGCGAGTCGTACTCGAACGCGACGACGTTCCCGGAAACCTCCGTGAACGGAGGCGCGGCGGCGCGGAGGCGCGTGGCGCGCTTCCGCGAAGTCGCCTCCGCGAACGCGTCGACGGTCTCCTTCGCGAACGCGTCGGATACCGTCTCCCTGCCCCGCATCACGAACGCGTCCGTCACCGCGCCCGTCTCGGCGACGCCGTCCGAGCCGTCGCGTCCGCCGCCTCGCGCGCGCGCCGAACCGTAACCGTCGCTTCGGCGCTTCTTCGCCCTCGCCTCGCCCACTGCGGCGTGCCCGGTTTTGACCGCCTCGTTCGTGAGGGGCACGCGCTCGGCACCCTCCCAGAGCCCATCGCCGTCCACATCCCCCACCAGCACGCCGTGGTGCGGCAGGAACACCGCGCGGCCCGCCTGCGGGTTGGCGCCCAGCAGCGCGGGCGCCGCCTCTCGGAGCGCGGCGTGCATGTTCCCCAGGTGCGAGAACTTGGGCTCGTTGGGCAGCCCGTCGGGGCACACGTTGACGTCCATGGCGTACGCGGTGGTCATGGCGTCCCCGCCCGTGCGTCCGAAGTTGTTCCCGCCCGCGTACATGTAGTAGTTCATGTGCGCGCCGCCGCGTGCGAACCAGCGCATGCTCGCCCACGCCACGTCGTCCGCGCCGCGGCCCCAGAAGTACGCCGCCGGCTCCGTTGGGGACCCGCCCCAGGTCTGGTACCCCCCCTCGTTCTCCGTCCAGACGCCCGGGAAGTCCACCAGGACCCGCCTCGGCTCTGGCTCGTCCTCGTCCACCTCGACCACGATGTCGCCGCGCGAGCTCGGGTCCGTCAGGAACTCCGCGCACGTCGGGCCGTTGCACGCGGGCACCGCGTTCGGCGCCACCGACCCCTCGCACATCAGAATCGGGATGAGCGTCGTCTCCGAAGCTTTTGCAGACGCGCTACGCACCGCGTCTTGCACCGCCTCGCGCGCCATCGCGCCCGCCCAGCGCACGTATTCCTCCGGCGCGTCGTACGCGAGCTCGTTCTCCACCTGCGTCAGCACGATCGGGCCGCCGACGGGCGCGAGGAACTCAGCGAGATGCGACACGACGCGGCGGAACCAGTCGCCCGTCAGTCGCATCCAGGTCGGTTCGTTCGTTCGGAGCGCGAGATCGGGGTACGCCGTGGCGTTCATCAGCCACAGCGGCAAGCCCCCGAACTTCCACTCCGCGCAGACGTACGGCCCGACGCGCAGGTTCACGAACAAACCCTCGCTCGCGGCGATCGAGACGAAGCGCTTCAGGTCCACGACGTCCCAGTCCGTACTCCCGGGCGCGTCCGAAAACGCCGCGCCCGACGCGGAGGGCTCGTGCGCGTTCCAGAAGACGTAAACCTGCACCATGTTCAGCCCGTTGCGGCGCATCTGCCGCAACGTGCTGGCCCACTCGCCAGGAGGCACGCGCGCGGGGTGCACGGACCCTGAGAGCCACATCGTCCTCTGCCCCCCGACCGCGAACGACCGGCCGTCGTACTCCACCGCGTACGGCGCGCCCTTCATGTCGTCGAACGTCAGGAACGCGCCCTCGCTCGTGGAGAACGCGGGGCTCGCACCCGAGGCTGTCCCGGCGACGGAGCCGAGCAGTGTCGCCGCCGTCAGAGCCGCGAGGGCGAGCGCCCCGAACGGACGCATCGTGCCCATCGCGCGACCTCAGGAGTGAGGTCAGGCGAGGGCAACCGAGGAAAAAAAAAGTGCAACACCCCTTGACTGCCTGATGCCGAGAGCCGGCAAAATATTCGGCCGCTCTTCGGACGCGTCCAGCACGGGCTTCGCCGAGAAAACGCTCGTCGCGCGTGTCTCGGCCCGTCCGACGCCGCGGTCGCGTCTCGAGAGCCGGCCCTCGGAAGCTCGCAGCGCGGCGCGATACACGACACCTGCTGCCGCGCACGACCCCATGCTCGCGTGCCGGACCCGTCCCGTCGCGACGCCGTCGCGAACGACAACTTCGCTCGCGCGTTTCACTGGCGACTGCTCCGGACGACACGACAGCGTCCGGCAGCCGCAGGTTTCTCGCGGCGTTTTTACGTTCGACGTCACCTCGAATCGTCGCACTTCTTCCACCGCGCAACGTCGACAGGCGAGCCCGACCCGGAAAGCACGCGCGAGCGCCGATATGAGCTCCTCCATCGCTAAGAAGATCGTGGTCGTCGGCGGCGGCGTCTCAGCCGGGTACTTCGCCCGCGCGATCGTCGCCGCCGGCAGAGGCGCAGATTTAACGATAATCTCCGCCGAGCCGGTCGCGCCCTACGAGAGGCCCGCGTTGACCAAGGCTGTGCTCCACGCGGAGTCCCCCGCGCGCCTCCCCGGCTTCCACACGTGCGTCGGCGGCGGCGGCGAGCGCCAGACGGAGGCGTGGTACCAGGACAAGGGTGTGACCCTGCGTCTGGGCAAGAGAGTGGTCGGATGGGACGCCTCGAGCAAGACCGTCACCGCCGACGACGGCGCGGTGACCCCGTACGACGCGCTCGTGGTGGCCATCGGGTGCACGGCGCTGCGCCTGCCGGACGCCATCGGCGGCAGTTTGCCCGGTGTGCACTACGTGCGGGACAACGCGGACGCGCTGGAGCTCTCCGAGGCGATGGCCACCGCGAAGGCGCCCGTCGTGATCGGCGGCGGGTACATCGGCCTCGAGGCGGCGGCGGCCCTCGCGGCGCGCAGCCTGAACCCGCGCGTGGTACTCATGGAGCCGCACACCATGGCCAGGCTCTGGACGCCCGAGGTGGCGGCGAAGTACGAGGCCTTTTATGAGGCGAAGGGCGTGGTGTTCCACCGCAACGCCAAGGTGAAGCGCGTCGTCGCCGGCGCCGACGGGCGCGCGAACGGCGTGGAGCTGGAGGACGGCGCCGTCCTGCCCGCCGATGTGGTGGTGGTCGGCGTCGGCGCGGGCGCGCCCGCCGCGCCTTTCGACGCGCTGCGCACCACCCCCAACCCGAAGGCGCCGGGTGGGATCGCCGTGGATCACGTCTTCGCCGCCTCCGGCGCGGGCGTCGCGCCGCGGTCCGTCTTCGCCGTCGGGGACGTCGCGGCGTTCCCGGCGCGCGACGGCGCGGCGGCGGCGCCGGTTTTGACGCGCGTGGAGCACGTCGCGCACGCGCGCGCGTCCGCCACGCACTGCGCGTCCGCCGTGCTGGACGACGCCTTCGACTCTGCCTACGAGTACTTCCCCTTCTTCTACAGCCGCGTGTTCGAGCAGAAGGACCAGCCCCGGTCTCTCAACTGGGCGTTCTGGGGGTTCAACCACGGCGCGTGCGTGACTGTGGGCGACTTCGCGCCCTCCATGGCGGCGTTCTGGGTGGACGAGAAGGACGGCAAGGTGGCGGGGGTCATGGTCGAGAGCTGCTCCGACGCCGAGCGCGACGCCGCGAAGCGCGCCGCCGTGACCCGAGCCGCGGTGGACGTCGCGGTGCTACGGAAATGCGCCTCCGTCGCGGAGGCGTTGGCGCTGGTGTCCGCGTGAAGTCGCGGGGTCGCGCGGAGCCGGCTGTGACAGACGACCCGCCGCGCGCGCGCCGCGGGGGAGTTCCGCGCGTCCGAGCACCGAGAGACGCACAGAGAGGGACGCGTAGAGACGATTCAACACGCGCACACACGACGCGAACCGTTCGAGCGAACCTCTGCGTCCTCCGTTTCTTCTCTCTGCGAACGACGCGGCGAGACGCGGACACATTCGCGAAAAAGCTTTTTCGCCGTCGTAGAAAGACGTCTCTCCGTCACCACAGCTGCTGACACGTCACCCGCAGTCTCGAGGTTTACGTGGCTCGTGATTACACATGATGTCCGCTCCACGGCTGGTGCGTGGCACTCGCGTACGCGCGGACACCCTTCGGTCGTTCGTCAGCACGCGCGTTACCAATCACCATGATGTCCGGGGCGATCGCGCGGGTCGCGCGCTCGCCGCCGGCTGTGGCCGCGCGCGTGGACGCCCCCCGCACGCACGACACAGCGCCTCGCGCTGTTAACGCCCGACGCGCGGTTGGCGTGCCCACGTCTCGCGTCCGGGTGTCGACTCTGTCGACCACCGCGCGTCGCCGCGTGGTGGCCGCCTCGACCCCGCGCCCTGCGGCAGCGGCGGTGGCGATCGTCGAGCCTGCGGACGCCGAGCCCGCGCTCGCCGCCACTGCGCCCGAGGCGGAGGGCGTGAACTTCTGGAAGGACGCCTTGCCCGCGAACGACGCGATCGATAAACAAATCCTGAAACTCTTCATCCCCGCCATGCTCAACTTCCTGATCATCCCGCTGGTGGGAGCCGTGGATGTCTTCTGGGTCGGGCGGATGGGCAGCGCTGTGGCGCTCGCCGCGCAGGGTGCTGCGAACCAGGTGTTTCAGAGCGCGTTCTGGATCATCTCGTTCGTTCCCTCCATCATCGCGCCGGTGGTGGCGAAAGCCGCCGCCTCCGGGGACACCGAGGAGGTCCAGCGCGCCACCGGCGAGGCCATCTTTGTGGCGTCGCTCGTGGGGCTGTTCGGAATGTTACTGCTGACGTTCATGCAGGATAGGGCGCTGTCCATCGTGGGCATCGTGCCCGGGTCCCCGACCGCCACGCAGGCGGGGCCGTACATCGGCTGGCGCGCGCTGACGTTCATCCCGGCGATCATCTCCACGGTGGGCTTCGCGGCGTTCCGAGGCACGCTGGACGTCACGACGCCCATGAAAATCACGCTCGTGAGCCAGATGATCAACCTCATACTCGACCCCATCCTGATCTTCGGCGCGGGTACGCTCAAGGCCATGGGCGTGGCGGGCGCGGCGATGGCGACCAGCGCGTCGGAGGTGTCCGCCGCGAGCTTGTACATCAGCACGATGCTCAAGCGGAACATCATCACCCTGAAATCCCTGTTCCGCGTGCCTTCTTGGGCGAACATCGGCAAGCTCATGGTGGGCGGCGCGGCGGTGCAGTTGCGATCGATCGCGCAGAACGTCACGTTCATCGCCGTCATGCGCGCGATCCTGACCATGGACTCCACGGGGACCGCCGCCGCCGCGCACACCGTCTCCGCGCAGATGTTCCAGCTCGGCCTCATCGCCGTGCTCGCGCTGAGCACGCTGGCGTCGATCCTGATCCCGCAGAGGCTGAACGCCGCGTCCGAGGGAGGGGTGTGGGAAGCCAAGAAGGTGGCGGACCGCCTGCTCATCTGGGGGTTCCTGCTCGGGTGCTTCCTGGGGTGCCTGCAATTCGCGGCGCTGCCCGCGCTGCAGTTCTTCACGCCCCTGCAGAACGTGCAGGAGATGGCCAAGGCGCCAGTGCTCATCGGCGCGGTGCAGATGCCACTGAACGGGCTGGTGTTCGTGGCGGAGGGCCTGATGCAGGGCCATCAGGCGTTCATGCGCCTCGCGGGCGGCATGCTCGTCAGCACGACGCTCATGATAGGCGCGCTGAAAATCTGGGGGACCACCGTGGAGGGCGTGTGGTGCTGCTTCTTCGTGTTCAACGTGTCGCGCCTGTTCTTTGGGCTCAAGCACCACTTCTTCGACGGCCCGCTCGCCATCGCCGAGCTGCGCGGCGCGCCCGCCGAAGCCCGCGCCGCGCCTGTGGACACGAAAGCTGCGGCCGAGGCTGCGGCGGAGGACGTCGCGGCGGGGTTCGACGCGGCGTCGAAGGAGGTCGCCTCCGCGTTCGACGCCGCGACAGCCGAGCTGGACGCCGTCTTCGAGACGGCGGGGTTGACCCCGGCAGACGAGAGCGACGGGAAGAGCGCTTTGCGATGCGCGCTGCGCACGCCGTAGGGTCGTGGGATCGTACGGACGATGAGACGTGGCCTGCCGTCTCGGACGATGGAACGAAAGACCGAATCTTTTATGTAGTCTATGATATTGAAGCCCTATACGTAGTCCAGGGAGTCACGCGGCGCGAAAGGAACCGGTCGCTCGGAGCGCGCTCAGTCGTGCATGTAGATCCTCGCGCCGATGTCCTTCACGCACCACTTGAACCCCTCGAGCAACCCCTCCCCGGTGACCGCGCTGCATCCCTCTATGTGCCAGTGCCTCTTCTCCATCTGGTCCAGCTCGAGCACCTGCGCGATTTCCTTCTTCGTCAGCGCCCCGGGGATGTCCTGCTTGTTGGCAAAGACGAGCAGCGACGACCCCGCGAGTTTCTCTTCGCCCAAGAGCTTGTGCAGCTCATCTTTGCAGTCGCGCAGACGACGCACGTCCGCGCTGTCCACGACCCAAACCATCCCGTCCGTCGCCTCGTAGTAGTTCCTCCAGTAGCTTCGCAGTGTCTTCTGACCGCCCACGTCCCATATGTTCATCCTGTACCCGTCGAAGCTCATGGTCTTGATGTTGAACCCGAGCGTCGGCGATATCGTGCTGATGTCCTCTCCGTTCACGCGCTTCACGACGGTGGTCTTCCCGGCGTTGTCCAGACCCACCATCAACACGCGAACTTCCTTCTCCTTCGCCTTGACCTTCTTGATGATCGTCAACAACCCCATCGCGGAAACGGGACGTGCCGCGCTCGTCCGACCTCGACCTCCCGCTCGCAGAGTGCGCGCAGATCTGGCAAAACGTTCAAAAAACGCGTTCAGAAGGTTTGACTGCGGGGAAATCATCGTTTCGGACGTTTCGGTTTCTTTTTGGAGAGGGGGACGAGATGCGCGCGACACTTCGGCACGCGCGCGGCCCAAACTCGCGCGATGCCGGGCACCAAGCGGGGTCCAGAGTCCCCGGACGATAATGCAGTCAAGCGCGCGCGCACACATTGCGGGGGTGTCTCCCCGGTCGGGCCGGTCGGCTCCGAACCCCATCTCGACGAGCTCGGTTTCGAGCTCGAAGAGGCAGCGCCCGTGAAACTCGTCAACTCCGGGAGACGGTGCGAGTCCGCGTGGGCGGCGTTCGAGGCGAAAGCCACGGACCTCGGGGTGGACCTCGAGGCGCGCTCGGAAGATGTGCGCCAGTTCGTCCGCGTCAAGTGCGTCCGCCCGGCATCTCCCTCGCTTCAGGGGTGCCCGCCTCGGGGGAATCACGAACCCTCCACTCGACAGCTCGGGCCGTCTCCGCGTAAAACGCGCCTACACGCGCGTATAATATGCGTTTGAAGATGCGCGCGCCGCTGACACACATCCCCTCCCCTCCCGCGCGCTCCTCGGCACCAGCGGCGTGGGCATGCGTTCGCGCGCTCGGCTGTGGATGGCTTGGTCCGGCGCGCGCGCGAAGATGCTGTCGTCCTCGGTTTCGTACGCGGACCACCTGCGTTCGGCGTCTGCGGTTTTGCGCGGCGCGTCCGACGCCGCGCGCCGCCTGAAGCAGCACGAGCACCAGATCGACCTGGACCTCGAGCGCACGTTCCCGAACCACGCTGCGTTCCGGAGGTTCCGAAACGACCACGTCTCGCCCGACCGAGCGCGCGGCGGCCCGTGTGCGTCCGCTTCGGCCGACGCGACGGACCCCTCGACGAGGCTAAAAAAAAGCGACGAAACCGCGAAACCGTCGCGAGACGAAGAAGACGCTTCGCGTCTCGGCGGCTCGAAGCTCGAGCCTCTGCGCCGCGTGCTCCTGGCGCTGGCGCACGCCGTCCCGGACGTCGGGTACACGCAGGGCATGAACTTCGTGTGCGGTTGGTGCTTGCTGGTGCTCGACGAGGACAAAGGTCTCAAAGGTCTCGAAGGTCTCAAAGGTGTCGGCTCCCGGACGGACGAGGAGGCCGCCGCGAAACGACGAGGCGCTTTTTCGTCTGAGGAGCGCGCCTTCTGGCTGATGCGCGCCGTGCTGGAGGACGTGCTCCCCGGGTACTTCGACCCGGGCCTGGCCGCGCTCCGCTTCGACCTGGACGCGCTCGACGACGAGTTCCTGGCGGTCGCGCCGGACGCGCACGCCGCGCTGGAAAACCTTGGGTGCCAGCTGCGCTGCTTCACCCCGAGGTGGCTGCTGTGCGTCATGGTGGGAACCGCGCCCGCCGCGGCGACGCTGCGCGTCTGGGACGCGCTCTTGTTAGAAACGCCCGTCTCTTCCGGCGGCGAACATTTTCGAAAATCCCTGCGGTTCAGACCCAGGGACGTGCTGCGGCGGTGCGCGCTGGCGATGCTGACCGAGCCGGGGCGCGCGCGCGCCATCGCCATCGCGCCCGGCGCCGCGGAGGCTGTCGAGAGCATACGCGCCGCGGGGCGCGGCGTCGCCGACCTGCAGGCGTTCCTGCGCCGCGTGCGCGACCTGGCGCCCGGTGCAAGGCCCGCGGGCCTGAGGGCGGCCCGAGGAGGCTCCACGGCGGCGGCGCTGGCCACGGCGGATCCCGGGGCGGCGGCGAAGCCCATATCTGTCAGGCTCGGGCCTGCGCGGAACCCGTCGCGGAACCCGGCGCGGAGGAATGCCGCGGAGGCGACATCCGCGGAGGCGGCGACGCCGCCGCGCGCGACTTTTTTGACGGCGACGACGGACGCCGCCCCCGCGCCGCCGGCGCTCACGCCGTTCGGCGTCCTGCTCTCGGCGATGCGCGGCGCGCCCGCCGGGGAGCCCGCGAAGCCGCGCGCGCTGCGCTGGGGCCGAGACTCGCGTCTCGGCGGCGGTGGAGGAGACGGTGAGGGTTGGAAGGACGGAGTGGCGGGTCGCGGGTCGAAACGCCTTCTCCTCCGCGGCGCGTCGCGGAGCGGGCGGGAAAATCAAAACGGCGTCGAGATGGACGGCGGGTGCGGCGCGACGCCGAGCCGACGCCGCGTCGTCGGCGTCGACGCCATGGCCTCCTGGGCGTCGCCTCCCTCGTTGCGCAGTCCGATTCGCCCGGATGCCGGGTACGCACACGAGCCGCCGCTCGCGACCCGGTCACCGCTCGCGCGCATGCGCTGAGGAAGAGGCGCGACGGCGAGGCGCGAGAGCTCGCGACGCGAGACGCGTCGCGATCGTCGGACGATTTGTGAGACATTGGCGTTGGCTGGTTCCTGGTTGGGCGACGCGAGCGAACTCCAGCGCCACCTTGTCTTCGCGAACTGCTCGAGGAGACCCGCTCGCATTTTCGCGAACGAGGCGCCGTTGCGAACGCCCGCGAGCGAGCGAGATGGCCCCTCCCAAGACCACTCTTGACAAGATCGTCGTCGCGGTGACGACCCTCGCGGACCCCACGGGCTCTTCCCGCCAGGCTATCGTCAAGTTCCTCAAGTCGGAGTTCCAACTCGACAACGCGAACGCCATCAAGAAGGCGCTCAAACAGGGCGTGGACAAAGGCAAGCTCACGCAGAAGGGCCAGTCGTTCTCCCTTCCGGGCGTCGAGTTCGAGATTCCCAAGGACGAGCAGGTGACGATCGACGAGGTCCGAGTCGGGGAAGGCGACCTCGCCGAGCGGGGCTCTGACGTGACGATGAAGTACCGCGGCACTCTGGAATCGGACGGGTCGGAGTTTGACAGTGCCTCACGGTTCGATTTCACGCTTGGCGCCGGCGAGGTCATCAAAGGCTGGGACAAAGGAATCGAGGGTATGAGGGTTGGCGGGAAACGGAAGCTGGTCATTCCCCCGAAGCTCGGGTACGGTAAGCGGGGATCTCCGCCCGAAATCCCGGGAGATGCCACCCTGGTGTTCGACGTAGAGCTGTTAGCGGTGAACTGATGGAAGATGTCAAATCTACAATTTCTTCGAGACACGTTCTCTTTTAGAACTTCGGTACTGTAGTAGATCTCGTCTGACGATTACCGCCGTCAGACCAACCCGCGTCGACACGAACCTCCCCTTCCCTTCAGTCTCGCGTATCGTCGTCATGCCTGGCATCGACGACTGCTTCGGCTTCTTCCAGGTGCGCCGCGGCGAGGCGCGAGACCGACTGCGACGTTAGATCGCGCCCGCGATCGCACATCTCTCCGCAACCCCCGTCCGACTCAGCGCTCCGAGCTGGTCTGCCCGCAGTCGCTGACGCCGGTCCCCTTCCTCCCCCGCGCACGCACAGAGCGACCGCCCGTTCTACCCCCCCCGCGATGGCCCGTACTCCATCCCCGAGACCGCGTCGACCGGCGAGACCGTCTGGCGCAACGCGGACGAGCCGGCACTCGCGGACACCCCTTTCGCGGGGTGCCACACCGTGTACGACGTCTTCGAGTTTGCCATCTCGCGCAACGGCGGGCGCCCAGCGATGGGCGAGCGCGCGATCGAGACGTCCGAAATCGTCGAGGGTTTCGAGAAGCTCACGCTGAGCGAGTACAAGTGGAGCACGTTCACGCAGGTGAAGCAGCGCGTCGGAAACGTCGCGTCCGGTTTGGTGGACCTCGCGTCCCTGAAAAGAGGGGACCGCGTGGTCATCTACGCCGACACCAAGATGGAGTGGCAGCTCGCCGCGCAGGCCGTGTTCTCGCGGGGCTGCTCGGTGGTGACCATCTACGCCACGCTCGGGCCGGAGGGGGTCGAGCACGGCGTGCGGCAGACGCAGGCGGAGGTGGTGATCTGCGACGGAAAGCTGCTCAAGAACCTGATCGCCGTGGCGCCCAACTGCCCGTCGCTGAAGTACGTCGTCACCATGGGAGACGTCTCGCCGAACGCCGTCGAGAAGCTCCCGCGCGGCGTCGCGCACGAGAAGCTGCGCGACGTCGCCGCGCGGGGCGCGCGCAAGCCCGTGGACGCGAGCCCTCCGAGGCCGGAGGACACCGCGGTGATCATGTACACATCGGGCACCACCGGCGCGCCCAAGGGCGTGGTGCTGTCGCACAGCAACGTGTGCGCGACGATGGCGGGACTCGCCTCCGCCGGCGACTTCACCAACAAGGACGTGTACCTGGCGTACCTCCCGCTCGCGCACATCATGGAGATGGCTGCGGAGATGGTCATGCTCGCCACCGGCGCGGCGATCGGCTACGGCTCGCCCCAGACCCTGACGGACACCGGGCTGAAGCTCGCCGCGGGCGTCCGCGGCGACGCGCCCACGCTCAAGCCGACGTTCATGGTGTTTGCGCCCGCCGTGCTGGACCGCGTGCGGCAGGCGGTGCAGGCCAAGTTCGCGGCGGCGTCTCCGACGCTCCGGCGCGTGATCAACGCCGGCCTCGCCGCGGGCGAGCGCGAGTTCCACGCGGGGCGCAACGGGAGCACGTGGTTCTACAACGCCCTCGTGTTCAAGAAGGTGCAGAAGCTCATCGGCGGGCGCGTGCGCCTGATGATCTCCGGCTCCGCGCCGCTCTCGCGCGAGACGCAGGTGTTCATGCAGACCTGCTTCCGGTGCCCGCTGCGCCAGGGCTACGGCCTCACGGAGACGGGCTCCGCGGGCACGATCGCCTCCTTCGACGACACGGACGAAGGCGTCGGCCAGGTGCTGAGCTCCGTGCGCGTCACGCTCAAGGACTGGGAGGAGGGAGGGTACCGCGTCGCGGACGCGAGAGACCCGTCGGTGCGCATGCCGCGCGGCGAGGTGCTCATCGGGGGCCCGGTGGTGTGCCAGGGCTACTACGTCGCGCCGCACATGCCCGACAAGGAGCTCGAGGCGAAGAACGCCACGGAGTTCTCGGTGATCGACGGCGTGCGATACTTCCATACCGGCGACATCGGCGCCTTCACCGACCGCGGGCAGCTCCTCATCGTGGACCGGAAAAAAGACCTCGTCAAGCTGCAGCAGGGCGAGTACGTCGCCCTGAGCAAGGTGGAGAACGTCATGAAGCAAAGCCCTCTCGTCGCCTCGGCGTTGTGCTACGCGAGGTCGTCGGAGTCCTACTGTGTCGCGCTGGTGGTGGTGAACCCCAAGCCGTTCCTGAAGCTCGCCGAGGCGCAAGGGCTGGGCGACCAGAGTCTGGAGGCGCTGCTCAAGGCCAAGGTGATGGCGGACGCCGTGCAGGCGGAGATTGCGTCGGCGGCGAAGGGGAAACTGGCGCCGTTCGAGGTGCCCAAGAAAATCGCGCTGGACGCCGAGCCGTGGACGCCGGAGAACGACATGGTCACCGCCGCGTTCAAGCTGAAGCGCGCCAACATCTACGAGCGGTTCAGGGGCGCGATCGACGGGATGTACAAGGGCAAGGGGCGTTGACGACTTTTAAAACACGCGCCTCTCGCTTTTTGTGTTCGTGCGAGCGCTTCCCCGTATCAACGCTCGACGATCTTCTCCGTTCGCCTTAGAAGCGCCTCGAAGCGCCTCCTCACCTCTCCCCTCGTCCCCGCGTCGCCGGCGGGCGCCGTCGGCACGCCGACGTGCTCCGCCATCACGCTGGCCGCCGCCGAGCCCCAGCACGCCGCGCGCTCCAGCGACTCGCCGCTCACGAGGCCGGCCATGAAACCCCCGCAGAACGCGTTCCCGCACCCGGTGACGTCCGCCAGCGAAGACTGGTCCTCCAGGAAAGCCGGCACGCGCCACGTCTCGCCGGTTTCGCCGTCGTGCACGATGGCGCCTTTTTCCCCGCGGCGCACGCACACGACTTTCGCGCCGGCGGCGGCGAGGCGCCGGCACAGGGCCACCGGCGATCCCTCCCCCACCAAAGACACAGCCTCCAGCTCGTTCGGGGAGAAGACGTGTCCAGCAGAGCACAGCGTCTGGAGCGTTTCCCGCGAAACCGGGCGCGTCGCGCGCGTGAACGGCTCGACGCTGATCCGCGCGTCGCCGAGCGCGCGCAGGGACGCCAGGAGCGCCGCGTCCGGGCGCTCGGGGTGTACGCCGATGTGGAACGCCCGCGCGCCTCTGTATCTCGGCGGGAGCGTCTCCGCGGGGGGGCGGAGCATGGCGTACAGACCCGCGTTCGCGGGCGTGCGCCACACCTGCGTGCGCCGGCCGTCGCGCTCGGTGATCTGCCACGCCCGCGGCGTCGGCCGAAACGTCGTCTCGTCTCGGCGAGGCGCGGAATCGTCTTCGTCTTTCCGCTTCTCCGGGTCGCGGCGCGCGACGAACGCGGAGGCGGGCGCGCCGCCGCCTTCCCAAGACGACTCGCGCGCGTCGTGCGCGTCGTCGTGTGCGTCGTTCGCTTCCCGCTCGACGGCGCCGCTCGCGTCCGTGCCGTCGACGCGCGCTGCATCAGTGTAAAACATCAGGCCCTCGGCGTCGACGCCGTTCGCGTCGAGCCAGTCCGCGCACTCGCGCGGGAAATCGGGGCCGACCCCCGCGGCGAGGCCCACCGACAAGTCTCCGGGGTGCGTCCTGAACCCGAACGCGGTCTGCGGCCCGCCGCCGCCCAGCACGCCCATGCGCGTGGCGCCGTCCGCGAACACCAGATCATCCACGATCACGGTGAACACGACGAGGTCCAAGGGCGGCGGGCCCGCGGGAGACGACGCGGAAGCCGCCGCCGGTCGTGTGCGGGTCGCGCTCGCGCCATCTCGGTTTCCCCGAACGCGAGGCACGAGACGGGCCGCTGCGTCCCCGGTCGCGCGACGGCGACGGGGCGCGCGGAACGGACGTGCGCGCGACGAAGCGACCCGAGCGTGCGTCGCGGCTGCGGGGAGCGACATGGCGCACCGCGCCTGCTGACCGACGCGCCCGAGCGCGGGTCGCACTCCGGAAACCTCGTTGTTAGTCTGTGTTTGTCCTCGGCCCTCGACCTTGAGGGGAACGAAGTCGGCACCTCCTTTTTCCGAGAGATCGCGCGTGTCGCGCACACCAGACGCGCGGAGCGCTGGACCGAGGCCCATCCTCGGCCCTAGACCGCGGAAGCAGCGGCGATACCGACAAACCTTTTCGTGCCGCGATGGCTCCCGAGCGGCGCGTCACGAACAGCGACGGCGTGGGCGATGTGTTCGTGTGGGGAAGCAACGACACCGGCGTCTTGGGATTGACAACCGCGGCGACGCGTCGTAAGCGCCCCTTCCCCGTGGCGCTGCTGGACAAGACCTCCCCCGACGGGTACCGGCGCCTGCTCCCCAAGTGCTCGCACGTCGCCGCGGGGGGCGTGCACTCGGTCGCGGTCACGCCGGACGGCGCGCTGTTCACGTGGGGCGCGGGCGACGAAGGCCAGCTCGCGCGACCGGTTTCGAGGGAGGATCTCGAGGGGGCCGCGATACCGGCGCGCGTCGCGATGCCGCGAGGCGCAGGCGCGGTGGTCCGCGTCGCCGCGAGCGACGCCGCGACGTTCGCCCTGGACGGCAACGGGGTCGTGTACGCCTCCGGTGTGTTCAAAGACGAGTCCGAGCTGGGACTCGTCCCCGACCAGCCGGAGGCGCGCGTCGCGGCGATGTCTCTTTTTTTCGCGCCGGAGGGGTGCGCGCGCGCGACGCGCGTCGCCGCCGGCAACGCCCACGTCGCGATGCTCGTCGCCGACGCTCGGCGTCCCGGAAGCACCTCGGCGCACACCTCAAAAGTGTACACCGCGGGCACGGGCGCTCGCGGCCAGCTTGGCCGAGTGGGTCCCCGGCTCGGGCCGCGCGGTGGCCTCCAGACCCAGCTCGCGCCGGCTCCGGTGCGGCTGCCGCGAGGCGCGGGCTCGCCCGTGGCGGTGTTCGCGGGGGGTTGGCACACGTTCGCGCTCACCGACGCCGGCGCGGTGGTCGGGTTCGGGCTGAACAACTGGGGCCAGTTAGGGGTCCCTTTGCGTGACGCCTGCATCTACACCCCCCGGATCATCGAGTCGTTATCCGGGCGGAACGTCGTCTCCATCGCGTGCGGCGAGCACCACTCGCTGGCGCTCACCGCGGACGGCGAAGTGCTTTCGTTCGGGCGGTTCGCGTACGGCCGGCTCGGGCGACCGATGGACGCCAACGCCGACGCGCGCGACGGAGACGCGGCGTGCCCCGCGCCCGCGCGCGTTTCTTTTCCCGCGGGAGAAAAGACTCGAATCGCGCGCGTCGCCGCGGGCATGAGCCACTCCGCGTGCGTGGACGACGACGGGACGCTCTTCGTGTTCGGCAGCGGCGACGGGTACATGCTCGGGCGCGGCGACGACGAGGACGACGCGGCGGCGCCCGTCGCCGTCGGCACCACCGACGCGTACGCGAAGCACTGGGACCCCGCCGTGCGCAAGGTGAGCCGGGTCAGCCTGGGGGGCATGCACATCATGGCCATCACCAGGCCGGGGCGCTGAGCGGCGCACGAGGAGACAGGGGAGACCGGTCCATCTCCTATGCATATGATGAGTAAAACTCCTATAGTCGTACATTTTTTACAGTCATCAGTCACCCGAGTCGGTGCGGCTGGCCGTCGTCTGGCGCGCGTCGCCGCGGCGGCGGCGGGTTCCGGGCGTCGCGCCCGGCGCTCCCCCCGCGCCGCCGCTCGTCGAACGCCGCCTGGTACGGGTTCTGCCAGCCCGGGTGCGCGGATCTCAGGAACGCGCTCGTGAGCCACCACAGGCGCGCCGTGGCGGTCGCGAGAACGCGCGAGCGACGCGCGAGAAACGACCCGGCGGGAAACGCGACGAAAACCAAGTCGCGGAGGCGTTTGGCGAGGCGACGCGCCGCCGCGCGCGCGCGGTCGAGAGGCGACGCGGTGGCCACGATATCTCCCCGTCTCGAGCCCACGACCAGGATGGTCTTGCCCGCCTCGGCGACGCGCATCACCTCTGCCTCCGTCACGAGCGTTTTCCCGCCCGCGATCAGTTTCAGGCGCGCTCGGGGAACGTCGAAGAGACGCGCGCACGCCTTCGCCGTCGCGTCGCGCGCGCCTGTCGGTACGGAGATGTTCCATTCCAGCCTCCCGCGCTTGAGGCGCCTCGACGCGCCGGCGACCGCGGCGTCCGTCGCGAGCGCGCGCAGCGGGGCGGCGCACGCGGGGCACGACACCTGCGACGTGTCGCGTCCGGAAGCGGAGATGAAAGGGTGAACGACCATCCAGCGACGGATGGTCGGGTCGATCGATCGTCGGGACGAGGCGCGCGAACGCCGACACCGCCGAAAAGACGCGAGTTCGCGGTGACGCACCTCGTCCCTTCGCGTAGCGCAGTGCCGCGCGATGCACAGGTCGTGGAAACGGCGACGGCAACACTCCGCCGTGAGCGCTTCCACCCTCGGGGCGACGATGAACCGCGAGCACACCGCACACGACTCTTCCTCTTCGCCCATCCCGCGCGCCCGAATGTCCCTTGGTGCCGTGAACGCTCCGACATGACCGTTTGTCCGAGAAAACGCTCGAGCGAAAGGCTGGAAATGGAGCCAGCAGGGCAGGTGTCGGGCAAAAAATCGGTTCCGGAAAAGTGCGCTTCGGTGCAGAGACGAATAAGTCCGGGCGGAATGTGTTCTTCATAGCTCCGCACACGGGCGCATCGTCCCCGAGGTCACCGAGACAGAGATGCTTTCGCTCACGATGCGGCCGCACGCTTCTATGGGCGACGGGCGCCTGGCAAGGCAGACCGTCTTTATCAAGCAGAGCACCGTGAAAAGAGACGCGCTTCCCAGACGTCTGCTCGGGGGAAACTCCTCCCATCGACGCGTGTCGGGGAAAAACGCGCGCGTCGCCGCGACGCGCGGGGGAATCATCGCCGCGAGCGAGAAGGCGCAGGAAGCCAACGAGCCGTACCGATTCGAAGAGCTGTGCACGACGACCATGATCGCGGCCGTCTCCGCCTCCGCCCTCTTCGTACGTCCCTCGGAAACCGCGCGACCCGCCAACTCGTCCCGAGCGCGAAAAATCCGACCCGAGCGCGAGACGGACGACGCCTCGTCCCCCTCGCGTGCCGTTTCTTCTTTTCCAGGAAAAGATTTTTTCCTCTTCTTTCTTTTAGTGAACCCAACCTTCGCGCGCGCGTCTCGAACGCGTCGCGTCCACCTCACGTGACTGACACGCCACGTCCGCGGTGTCGTTCTGCGCCATCTCCTTTCGTGTTTTCGCGCTTTCGCGCTTCCAGGCGGCCACTCCCGCGTCCGCCGCGGTGGACCACGTGGTGGCGCAGACCGCCGCGTTCAGCGGCGCGGACGCGGTGCTGCGGGGCGTGCTCGCCGTCGCCGCCGCGTCGGGGAGCTACGCGGCGTTCCGCGGCTCGGCCACCCGAGCTCCGGCGGCGAGCGCCGTCGCGGTCGAGCCGGATGCCGATGCGGAGACGCGGAGCCCCGCCGACGCGCAGAAATGCGCGAGCCTCGAGGCGGAGCTCGGGGCGACGCGGGCAGAGCTGCGAGCGCAGTCTGAAAAAAACGACGCGCTCGAGCGCGAGAAGGGCGAGTTGGCGGCTGCGCTGGAAGCGGCGACGCGCGCCGCCGAGGAGGCGCGCGACGGAAACGCCGCGTCCCGCGCGTCGTCGGACGCGGCGACGACGCGCGCGACGGAGCTCGTGGCGAGCCTGGAGTCCCAGATCGAGGCGCTGCGTGTTCAGATGGACGAGGAGCGCGCGACGGGGGGCTTCCGGCTGGAGGACGCGTCCGCGCGCGCCGAGCAGCTGGCGGACCAGCTCCAGACGACGCAGCGCACCGCCAACACGCTCGCCGGCGAGCTCGAGACGTACCGGCGCGAGGCGTACGACTTCGACGCTAAGCAGGCTCTGACGAATCTGCAGCTCAAGGCGGCGCACGAGAAGATCGAGGCGCTGCAGAGTGTCGTGCGCGAGGCGGACGCCAAGGCGGAGGCGCGCGTGCGGGAGAAAACCGCGAAGATCGCCGAGCTCACGAAGAAGATCGAGTCTGTCTCTTCCGAGGCGTCCGCGCTGGAGACCAAGCTGGAGGAAACCGAAGCCCGGCTGGAGCTCGAGGTGGCTGGCTCGCTCGCGGCGGCGAAGAAGAAGGCGATGGCCATGCTGGACTCGTACGACGTGACGCAGATGGGGGGCGCGGGCGGCGAAGATCGACCCGACGCCGGCGAGCGGGCGACGCTCGAGGCGCTCGGGAGACGCGCGGAGTTCCCGCCGCCGCCGGGCGCCGGCGCCTTCTCCGGCGCGCCGTCGCCGTCGCCGCCGGCGGGGTCGGACGGCGAGTGGCTGCAGGCGTTCGACGTCGAGCGCGAGGTCCACTACTGGTACAACAACATCACCATGGAGACGGTCTGGGAGCTCCCGGAGGGTGCGAGGGTGCATAACTCGGTTGTGGACAGGACCGGGGGGGACGACGATCTGCCCAAGCACTTCGAGGGGCCCAGCGGCTTGAACTCCAGGTGAGGCGGCGTGAAAGGCGCTTGTATTACGCGTGATCTGAGGAAAAGAATCGATCTCGACGAGGAAGTTTTTTGGAGGGGGGACGACGCGCGCCGGCGACGGCGCCGTCGATTTGTTTGAGGTATTACGGGACGCGGTCGCGACGACCGCGCGGTGGGTGCTTGAACGCGCGACGTGAGAGTATCATGATATTGAAAGGAAAGCGCACTTTTCGAAGGCACGGATGATGAAAACGTCCCGGGTCCCGGGCACCCGGGCTCCCAGCGCGGCGCGTCGCGTCCGTAGCCTATGAAAAGAAACCGGGCTACTTGCGCCCGACGGCGGCGATCACGGCGGAGAAGTCCTCGTCGTCCTTGCCCATCCTGCGCGCCGTCTTGTACATCTCGTTCGCCGCCGCGGCGACAGGCATCTCCTGCGCGAGCTCGTCCCCGAGCGCGAGCGCGAGGCGCATGTCCTTTTGCTGGTGCTTCAGGGGGAACGCGGGCGGGTACACGCCCTTGATCATGTTCGGGCCCTTCAGCGCGTACATCGGCGCGTTGATGGCGCCGAGCGCGACGATCTGTAAAAGCGTGTCTTGGTCGAGCGCCGCCGCCTCCGTCAGCGACAGGCCCTCCGCGAAGGACGCCATCATGCTCCCCATCACGGAGTTCACGATCAGCTTCATCTTCGCGCCCGCGCCCACCTCACCCAGGAAGAAGTGCGCCTTGCCCATCACCTCCAGCGGGCCCTTCACGCGCGCGTACAAACTCTCGTCCCCGGCGGCCATGAAGATGAGCGCGCCCTGCTCGGCGGGGGCCTTCGACCCGGAAACCGGCGCCTCGAGGAACGAGGCGCCGGTTTTTTCGATCGACTTCGAGATCAAGGCGGAGGTGCCCGCGTCCACGGTGGACACGTCCACGTAGCCCTTCCCGTTTGTGAGCCCGGGCGCCGCCAGCTCCGCGCACGCCAACGCGGCCTCGGGGGTGGAGACCATCACGAAGGTCACGTCCGACGCCGCGCACGCCTCGGCGGCGGTGGCGGCCAGCGTCGCGCCGGCGTCCACCAGCGGTTGGCACGCCGACGCCGTGCGGTTCCACACCGTCAGCTCGTGGCCAGCCTTGATGAGGTTCAAGGCCATGGGAACGCCTGGTTCGGGTGTTCAGGGTTTCGGTTTCGTGAAGCGAGCGGGTCGGGCGGAGGTCAGCGAGACGGCGCGCGGTCGGCGACGACGTCGGGTCGAGACGCGCGGAAAGGCGCCGAGGAAAAGCGCTTTTTCGGGGTTTCGGTCCGGATCCGCGACGCACCCATGATGCCGGCGCCGATGAAGCCAAGCTTGGTGGGGGTGGGAGAATCGACCGCCATGGTGATGACGGAGCGCGTGGAGCGGACGGGGGGGCGGGAGGTGGTGGTGGATCGCCTGGTGGGGGGTGGGGGGTGGGGGGCGTCAGCGGGGTGCCGTGATGCTGAGCCTTTGTTGGATAAAAAGGGTCGACGACACGACGCGGGACTGTGCCGCGCTCCGGTCGACGCGCGACGCGGCGCACCTTTGGAGCGACTTCGAGGGTGCGCGCGTGAGAACGGCGGTGGGCAGACGGCACGTCTGCGCGAACATCGAGGTGTGGCGCTCCGAGCGCGCGGGATCCGCCTCTTGGTGAAAGACGTGTGACTTGAGAAAGACTATCGGCCGGATCACCGCTTCGTCTGCTCGTGAGTTGAGCTTCCGGCCAACGCAAAGCCGTTTGGCGTTTTCGTTTCTGTCTTCGGGTCACTCCTCTCGGCGCGCCGCAGGTGACGCCATGGACGAGATTCTGAACCACGGGTACGTGTCTCCGTCGCGCGCGCGCGGCGCGACGGTGTCTCGACGCGCTTTTGTCGCGGGCGGGGGGCTGGGCTCCCACGCGCCCTTCGCGCTGGACGCGCCCGAGCCGGTGGAGTCGCGAGACGATGCGGAGCGAGACGCGGGCGGGTGGGAGTGGGACGCGCCTGAAGGACACGAGGAGGACTTCGACCCCCGATTCGACGACTTCCCCGACCTGCCCCGCCGCCGCACGTTCCACGGCCACCCCGCAACCAGGAGCGAGCTCGCGGGCGGGCTTTGCCCACCCCCGGACGACATCGGCGGCCATGAGATCGTGGGCCACCACATCGAGCGCCGCGCCGATGTGGCCGCAGCGCAGGGCGTGCCCAACTACCAACCCCCCGACGCGGGTGCCCCCGCGGCGTACGAGCCGGACGGCATGGACGCTGGAGCCGGTGTGCGTGAGATTCCGGGTGGTCCTTGGCAGACCACCGCGCAGGCGATGCACGGAGGCGCGCGACCCGCGAAGCGGCGCACGGGGAAGCGCATGGCGGCGCCGGCTTGGGAATCTTCGGCTTTGTCGAGCGACGCCGACGCGCACGCGCTGGGGCGACTGAGGGGTTTCGGGCCCAAGCCCGCGCCCCTGGCGCCTCGCGCGGACAGCATGCACAGGAACGTGGATGTGCGGGGAGGGTGCGGCACGGAGACGCTTCCGTTCGTGCCCGGGTACGGGGGCTACGTGCCCGAGACGCGAGGGAACTTTGCGCAGGCGGCGCGCCGCACCCTCGCTTCGAGACCGCCGAAGGAGCTGCTGGTGGAGAACCACAACCCGCGCGTCGTCGGGTGCACGAAAGCCACCATGCGGAGGCCGTTCTGATGTTGTCCATAGAGAGCGTACCGTCCGGATACGCTTTGTGATGTATCAACACTCGCGTCGTGATGCGCGCGGTTCGTCACCACGATGGGCATCCGTCCCGCGAAGACGCGTAGCCGCCGCGAACGAATGGACGTCGGAGACGTCAAAGTCGGCTGTCTTTGACGCCGTTTGAAAAACGCGCGTCGCCGGCGCAGCGTCGCTCGTATTTTGCCGGACGTTAGCTCGCACCTCGCGCCACACGCGAGGTCGCGGGCGACCCCGGGCCCGGGAACGCGCGCGCGTTCTCCTTCGAACGATATGTGTCGCGCTCACCGCGACGCGAGGTAAGGCGGCGGCCGAGACCGACGGTCGAACCCCGTGCGCGCCCGTCGCTGATTCCTAGAGGAAAAGAGCGGAGCCGATGTCACCGCGGTCCCCGATGGCCCGGGTGCCCTTCCGCGGGGGCCGCGGCGTCGCGGCGTGGCTCATCACCGCGCTGCTGGTGCTCAGCATGGCCCGACCCGCGAACAGTAGCACCGGCGAGGATCGGCTGACCGCCGCGGTGCTCCCCTCGGTGGTCCCCGCCGGCGTGGCGGGGATCTCCGTCACCGTCGCGGGCACCAACTTCCACCCCGGCGGCGGCGACGACGACGGCGCGGACGAACCGGCCATCGTGTGCGTCTTCGCGGGCGTGGACGGCCCGAGCGCAATCGTGCCCGCGCGCCTCATCGTGAATGGGGCTGCCTCGTGCGACGTCCCGTTCAACCCCTCGCCCTCGGGTTTCGTCAGCGTCGGCCTGAGCGCCAACGGAGGCGTGGATGCCAAGTTTTTCCGCGGCGGCGCCGGCGGCGAGGTTCTCGCCTTCGCCGCCCCCGGCGCGCTGCGTTCGGTGGTCGGCTCTCGGACATGGGCGAGGGGCGACGCCGCGCACTTCGTGGGCGCGGACATGGCCCCCCGCGACGCGCTCGGGGCCGCCGCGGCGGGCGACCCGTTCCCGTGCGGCTGGCGCGCGCTCGACGGCGAGTCGGGCGAGAGCCCCGGCGCCTTTGTCTCCACGGCGGTGCGGACGTGCGAGACGAGTCCGCGTTTTTCGGAGTCCGGCGACGCGGCCGCGGACGACGCGCATCGGCGCCCCTCCGGGTACGAGCCGCGCCCCGTGCGGGTCGTCGCCACGCTGGACGCCGCGCGTCTGCCGCTCCGAGCGCCCGGCTCTGCGAGCGGCGGCGGTGACGCGGCGGCGCGCGACGGCGACGGCGAGGCGGAGGCGCGCCCGGCGGCGTCGCTCGGCGGCGCCGGCTCGTTGACGCTGGAGCTCGCCGAGCCGCCCGCGATCACGGGCGTCCGGCCGTCCATTGTCGCAGCCGAGGGCGGCGCGACCGTGGAGGTGCCCGCGCGCGGCGCGTCCGCGGACGAGCCTCTCGCGCGCGGAGGCGCCTGGGCGAGGATGGGCACGACGCGCGTCGCCGCCGAGCCCGCGCGCGGCGACGCGAGCGCCGACGCGAGGGTCGTCGCGTGGCGGTTCGTGGCGCCCGCGCGCGCGCCGTCCCCGCGTCCGCCGGGCCGCGGGGCTCATTTACGAACGGCACATGACGTGACCGTGGCGATCGTGGCGAACGCGCTCGGCGCCGAACGCGTGGGCGCGGAGAAGCACAGCCTTCTGAGCGTCTCGGCGCTCGCCGTCGCCGCGAACGCGTCGCCGGCGTCGGCTTTCGAAACCGTCCCGGGGCGACGAAGCGCGCGAATCGCTTCCGTTACGTTCGCCGCCGCGGGGCACCACGCGACGTGCATCCTCGGCGCGCTGGGCGTCGGGCTCCTGGACCACTCGCCGGACACCGTCGCGGCGTTCGCGTTCGGGCGCGCGTCCCCGCGCGAGCGCGCGCGGCTGGAGGGGGGCGGGCCCGGCGGCGCGGGCGCGGCGACGCGCGCCGCGTACCCCGCGGCGGGCCCCTCGGGTGGCGGCGGCGTGGTGTGGGTTTCGGGCTCCGGGCTCACGCGCGGCGCGTGCGACTTCGGGATCGGGTTCGGGGACGTTCTAGACACGCGTTCTTCGCGTTCTTCTTCATGGCTCGCGCAGACGGAGACGAGCGTGCTGGTGAGCTCGGCGCTGGTCGCCTGCGAGGCGCCCGCGCCGGCGTCGCCCGG
>MDSV01084743.1_pt1 | contig 27484 bp, 27 predicted proteins | sample 810851 | NCBI WGS metagenome assembly MDSV01 (sample SAMN05326640, study PRJNA326480) | marine metagenome | isolation source: seawater | place: Atlantic Ocean: North East | collected 2012 | reverse complement strand
CCAAAAATTGTAAACCTCTATTTGTATATTTTTTTGCAATTGAAATAACTAATCTTAAATTTGATTCAATCATTTCTTTCTTAGCTCTATTTGCAGATCTCTCACCATGTTGAACAGTGCTAACGATCCTCCTAAATTCAGTTAACGGTAACTCTGATGCAAGTTGTATTTCTTTTATTTCTTCAACTAACTTATTTATTTCTATATGATTTCTATTAATAAATTTTTCCCAATTTTTATCTTTTGTAGATAGTAAGTTTTGAATCCAATTCTTTTCAAAGTTAAAATTTAGATACTGCTCTACAAAAGTTTCTCTTTTAACACCTGAGCTAATTGCCAATCTAAGCATTTTTCCTTCCCTGAGCAGTAATTTTTTGTTTAATTCATACAACGCTTCCATTAATGCTTCTATAGTATTTGAATTAAAATGAACGGCCTTCATAGATGAAACCATTTCTTTTTGAATCTTTTTATATTTTTTTTCTAGTGATAAATAATTTTTATCTTCTTTTTTTTCATAATTAATTAGTTCGTTGCTATATTTTTGAAGTTTTTTAAAAAGTTTGGTTATTTCATTAAAATCATTTAAAACTTTTGGTTTAAGCTTTTCCTCCATTGCAGCCAATGAAACATTTAGACCTTCTTCCTCATCTTCATCCTCAGAAGTTTGATTTTCATCGGAGTCAGAATTTTCATCATTTTCATCTTTTTGATCTTTTGCTTTTTTTTCTTTTTTTTGTTCTTTATCTTTTTTTTCTTCCTTTTCAGAAGCACCTTCAATTAATTTTAGTGTATCATCTATTTTATTTTCAGATATATCTGACATGTCATAAGTTGCTTCAAGATCAACAATATCTCTTAATAGCATAGTTCCATCTTTGATTGAGTCTTTCCAATTAATGATAGATCTTATTGTCATAGGGCTTTCACAAATAGCGCCAATCATTTTTTCTCTTCCAGCTTCAATTCTTTTTGCAATAGCTATTTCACCTTCTCTACTTAAAAGTTCAACAGCACCCATATCTCGTAAATAGAGACGAACTGGGTCATCAGTTTTACCAGTCTGTTTTTTTTCATCTCCTTCAACAGCATCGTCAGATTTAGAATTACCTTCTTTAGAGATATTATTTAATTCTTTGGCTTCTTCTTCAGTGTAAATCTTTATGTTTGATTTAGTTAAAAGATTTTTTAGTTTTGTAATATTTTCATCTTCTCTGAATTTTTTTGGAATAGCTTTTTCAATTATCTTCGAAGTATATATTCCATCTATTTTATATTTATTAATTAACTTTTCAAAAACCTCTTTAATTTTATCATCAAAAGTAATTTTATTTTTTTTAACTTTAGTATTTATATTTTTTTTATCATTTTTGAGATTTAATTTTGGTTTAGTTATATTTTTTTTTGAGTTTAAATTTTTTTTTGTTTTAGGTTTTTTTTTAGATGTAATATTTTTCTTTACAACGGATTTCTTTTTGACTTTTTTGATAGATTTTTTAGAAGTTTTTTTTAAATTTTTTTTAATAATCTTTTTTTTAGAGGGTTTTTTTTTCGTTTTTTTCATAGTATCTCAAATATTAATCCTCATTATTATGAAGATCGAGGGAAATATCTTTTAATTCTTCCCACGTTAGAGAAGACGTATTATCCCCGAATTCATTTAGGCTTTTATTTATTTTTTTCAAATTTGAAAGCCTTGTATTAAGATTTTTAATAGATTCTTCAATTTCTTGAAGAGTTTCGTCAGAATTATGCTCCTTTTTTGAATATGGGAATAGCTGAAAAAGTGAATTTTTTATAAGATTATTTAATTTATCTAAAATTTCTGGGGGAAGATCAGATTTAAGTATGCTCTCTAAAGGGCTTTGTTTTAATTCATTTTTTTGAAAAAAATTTATAAAATTTATTTGATCTTTATTAAAAATATTTGAATTACTGAATAATATGTGAAGACTGTCCCTAATATTTATATGATTTAAATACGATATCAAGAAAGAGTCTATCTGCATATCAATTAAAGACTCAATTTTATTAGGTTTTTTTATTTTAGTTGATTTTATATTTTGATTTTTAATTTTTTCAAAAAATAATTTTTTAAATTCATTTTTATAAAAGTATTGAATTTTCTTATCTTTTATTGTTTTGATCAAATCATCAATGTACTTATCATATGTAACTTTGTTATCTGCCTTACTTAAGTCAATAGTAGAAGAAGATTGATCAAAAATAAAATTTACTATGGGTATAGGTTTTTTTAATATTTCAATAAATTTTTTAAATGAAAATTTGTTTATAAAACTATCAGGATCAAATTCACTTGGTAATTTTATGAATTGTAAATACTTATCTGGCGATAAATATGGTAGAGCCATTAATGCACTTTTATATGAAGCTCTTTGACCTGCGCTATCACCGTCAAACATGATAGTAGGTTTATTTGCATATTTCCAAGATAAAAGAAGTTGTGAATCTGTTAACGAAGTGCCTAAGGGAGCAACAGCAGTTTTAATGTTATTTTCATATAAGCTTATTACATCCATGTATCCTTCACAAATAAGTATATTTTTTTTTAGTCTTGCATTTTTTTTTGCGTTATTCAGATTATAAAGAATACTTCTTTTCTTAAAAAAATAACTTTCTGGAGAATTTATATACTTTGGATTTGAATTATCTAAAACTCTTCCGCCAAAACCAACTATGCTATTTTGCTCATTTGCAATAGGAAAAATTAATCTTTTATAAAAAAAATCCCTAATTTTATTTTTATTATCTATTTTTACTAAATTACTTTTTAATATATCGTCATCTTTATAATTATTATCTTTAAGATATTCAAAAAGAGAAGATTCTGAATTATTAGAATATCCAATTCTGAATTGCTTGATTGTATCTTTAGAAATGGATCTCTTTTTTAAATATAATTGACATTGTTCACTATTTTCTAAATTTTTTTCAAACCACTGAGTTGTTAATTCTAGTATTTTAAAAAATATATTATTTTCTTTATTTTGTATGTAATTATCCTGAGTAACCTTTATTCCCACCCTTTGAGATAATTCTCTCACAGCGTCAGGAAATGTGAAATTATACAATTCTGTATATATAGTAAAAATATCTCCCTTAGCTCCACAACCAAAACAGTAATATGAGCCTAGATCATTATTGATTTTACAGGAAGGAGTCTTTTCATCATGAAATGGGCAACAACACCAATAATCATTTCCTTTTTTTATAACTTTTACTTTTTTTTCTATTTCATTTGAAAGTTGAATTTTTGATTTAATTGTATCAAGATCATTTTTTGAAAAAGACATTATTTGCCTAAAGTTGATTTAGCAATTTTACCCGCTACTCCCATATCAATTTTTCCCTGAAAATCTGACTTAATTATATTCATCACTTTACCCATATCTTTAATTGAAGAAAAATTATTTTGCTTGATAATGCTTTCGATAATCTCTCTTGTTTCATTCTCATTTTTTTGTTCTGGTAAAAATATCTTTATTACATCTATCTCAGCTTGTTCTTTAAGTATTAAGTCTTGTCGATTCGCTTTTTCGAAGGCTTCAATAGAGTCTTTTCTTTGTTTTATTAAGCTTTGTAAAAGTGATAAAATATCTGCATCCGTTAATTCATCTTGTTTTCCTCTAATAGATATTTGTTTATCCTTTATAGCACTCCTAACTAACCGTAGGGTATTTATAGAATTGCTGTCTTTTTCTTTGATTGAAATTTTATATTTATCGTCAATTTTATCAATTAAAGTCATTTAGTTTTTTCCTCATCAGTATTTTTTATAATAGTAATTATACTAATATAATTCTTATTATTATTTTCAACTAATCCTTGACTAGATTAGCATAAATGCCTAGTAAACATCATTTTGCTTCATATAAAATAATGGAAGTCTTAAAAAAAAATATTCACATTCACAAAAAAACTGCCGCTATCATATTGGAAAATGGGGAAGTTTTATGGGGTTATGGGCTCGGAGTTAAAAAATCAGTTGTGGGAGAACTCTGTTTTAATACCTCACAAACTGGTTATCAAGAAGCTCTCACGGATCCGTCATATACTAAACAAATAATTACTTTTACTTTTCCACATATTGGAATTGTAGGAATTAATTCAGAAGATCAAGAATCTAAAAAAATATATGCTGATGCATGTATAATCAATCAACCAGATGAATATTATTCAAATTGGAGAGCTGAAAATGATTTAAATTCATATTTTATTCAAAACAATATTCCTTGTATTTATGGAATTGATACAAGATATCTGACAAAAAAACTAGCCGAAGAAGGAGCAAAAAAAGCAGCTTTAATTCATTTCGGTGATACAATAAATGTTTTGCAAAAAATTAAATCAGAAATTCAAAATTGGTCGGGATTAGAAAATTTAGATTTAGCTAAAATTGTTTCAACAACTAATAAATACACCTGGAATAAAGGAACGTGGATTAAAAGTTACACAAATAAAAATAAAAATAGTTTTCGAGTAACTTGTTTAGATTTTGGAATTAAACATAATATTTTAAGAAACCTTCATGAATTTAATCTAGACCCAACTGTTTTAAATTTGTCATCAAATTTTGATGAAATTATGGAAACCAAACCAGACGGAATCTTCCTTTCTAATGGCCCTGGAGATCCCTATGCCACTGGAGAAAAAATTTTAAATACTTTAAAAAAAGTTATTGAAAAAGAGATTCCAGTTTTTGGTATCTGCCTAGGACATCAAATATTGAGCATGGCTTTAAACGCTAAAACAAAAAAAATGTTTCAGGGTCATAGAGGCTCAAATCATCCAGTTAAAAATCTAATTAATAATACTGTAGAAATAACATCACAAAATCATGGATTTGAAGTTGATAGAGAAACTTTTTCAAAAGACATTATTGAAACTCATATTTCATTATTTGATGGTACAAATGAAGGATTAAAACATAAGCATCTTCCAGTTTTCAGTGTACAGTACCATCCTGAGGCATCTCCTGGTCCACATGATAGTCATTATCTTTTTTATGAATTTTATAATCTTATAAATCAATATGCCAAGACGAAGTGATATAAAAAAAATATTAATTGTTGGAGCTGGACCTATTGTAATTGGTCAGGCCTGTGAATTTGATTATTCAGGGGCACAAGCTTGCAAATCTTTAAAAGATGAAGGTTATGAAATAATTTTAATAAATTCTAATCCTGCAACTATAATGACAGATCCTGAACTTGCTGATCAAACTTATATTGAACCAATTACAAAAGAATTCGTAGAAGAAATAATTAAAATGGAACAACCAGATGCCATTTTACCAACAATGGGTGGTCAAACTGCATTAAACGTTTCAATGGAGTTATATAATAGCGGCACCCTTAAAAATTATAATGTTAAAATGATTGGAGCAAACCCAGAATCTATTGAACTTGCTGAGGACAGGCAAAAATTCAAAGATGCAATGAAGGAAATCGGTTTAATTTGTCCAAAGAGTTATGTCGTTAATAATATAAAAAAAGCAGAGGATGTAAAATCAGAACTAGGTCTACCATTGGTTATAAGGCCAAGTTTTACATTAGGTGGTACTGGAGGTGGAGTTGCCTACAATGATAGAGAATTTAAAGAATTATGTTTAAGAGGTCTTAATGCAAGTCCCACAAATCAAATATTAGTAGAAAAATCTGTTTCAGGTTGGAAAGAATTTGAAATGGAAGTTGTTAGAGATAATAAAGATAATTGTATAATAGTTTGTTCAATTGAAAACGTAGATCCAATGGGAGTTCATACTGGCGATAGTATAACTGTAGCTCCATCATTAACTCTTACTGATAAAGAATATCAAATTTTAAGAAATGATAGCATTAAGGTTCTTAGAAAAATTGGTGTTGATACAGGTGGGTCTAATGTTCAATTTGCGATTAATCCTCTTGATGGAGAAATTAATGTTATAGAGATGAACCCAAGAGTAAGTAGATCATCAGCTCTTGCTTCAAAAGCTACTGGTTTTCCAATAGCAAAAATAGCTGCTAAACTCGCTGTTGGATATACCTTAGATGAATTAGAGAATGATATAACAACAACTACACCAGCTAGTTTTGAACCAACTATTGATTATGTTGTTACAAAAATTCCAAGATTTACATTTGAAAAATTTGCAGGGGCTGACTCTTATTTAACTACTTCAATGAAATCTGTAGGTGAAGCAATGAGTATCGGCAGATCTTTCAATGAATCTCTTCAAAAAGGATTTAGTTCTCTTGAATATGGGCTTTATGGATTAGATAAACCCCAAAATATAGATCAGTTTAAAAATAATATCATTGATGAACTTAAGCTACAATCCTCACAAAGGTTATTGCTTGTTGGTGAAGCGCTTAGACAAGGAAAAACAATTAATGAAATACATAAAGTTACTAGCTACGACAAGTGGTTTATAAAACAAATTGAAAAAATTATTAATATAGAAAAAACATTACAAAAAACAAAACTTGAAAAAAATATAATTTTGTTTGCAAAAAAAAATGGTTTTTCAGACAAAAAAATCTCTTTAATACTAAAAATAGATGAGGATGAAGTAAGAAATTTTAGAAATAAAAATAATATTAATCCTGTCTATAGGTTAGTTGATACATGTGCAGGTGAATTTAAATCTAAAACACCATATTTATATTCTACCTATGATTGGGAATTTGAAAATTACAAATTTTGTGAGTCTAATCCTACGGATAAAGATAAAATAATAATTTTAGGTGGTGGACCAAATAGAATTGGTCAAGGTATAGAGTTTGACTATTGTTGCGTGCATGCAGTTTATGCTTTGAAAAAAAAAGGGATAGAAACCATAATGATAAATTGTAATCCTGAGACAGTTTCAACTGATTATGATACTGCTGATAGATTATATTTTGAACCACTTTCAGCAGAGAACGTTATAGAAATTTATAAAAAAGAGGCAAGCAATGGTAAAGTATTAGGTGCATTTGTTCAGTTTGGAGGCCAGACTCCATTAAAAATTGCAAAAGAAATAGAATCAGCTGGTATAAAAATTATAGGAACTTCTACCGATGCCATTGATCTGGCTGAAGATAGAGATAGATTTAGTGAAATTCTTAATAACTTAAATATTGATCAACCTAAAAATGGTTTTGCAAATTCAGTTGGACAGACGATAAAGAAGGCTGAGGAAATTGGGTATCCTGTACTAATAAGACCATCTTATGTATTAGGTGGCAGAGCAATGCAAATTGCTTATGATTCCAGTAGTTTAGAAACTTTTTCAAAAGAAGCGATGGAGGTTTCATCGAATAATATAATTTTAATTGATCAATATCTAGAAAAGGCAAAAGAAATAGATGTTGATTTAATAAGAGATGAAGATGGAGAAATATTTATTGCTGGAATTATGGAACATATTGAAGAAGCTGGTATTCATTCAGGTGATAGTGCCTGTTCTCTTCCGCCCTATTCAATTAATAATGTAACTCAAAATAAAATAATAGATTGGGTTAGTAAAATTGCACATAAAATTAATGTCATAGGTCTTATGAATACTCAATTAGCGATTAAAAATAAAAATATTTATGTGCTTGAAGTAAACCCTAGGGCAAGTAGAACCGTTCCATTTGTAGCAAAATCAAGAGGTATAGCTATAGCCAAAATTGCAGCTAGAATAATGACTGGAGATAAATTGAATAAAATCTTGAAGGAATATAATATAAAAGAACCAAGACATTATAGTGTCAAAGAATCTGTTTTTCCATTTAATAAATTTGATGGTGTAGACTTAATCCTAGGACCTGAAATGAAATCAACCGGAGAAGTTATGGGTATGGATGATAGTTTTTTATCATCATATATTAAAAGTCAAATTGCCTGTGGCAATATATTGCCTTCAAAAGGTAATGTTTTTATTTCAATTGATGATGAAAATAAAGAGAGTATTATTCCAATTGCAGAAAAGTTAAAAAATTTAAAATTTAATTTAATTGCAACTAAAGGCACAGCTAATTTATTAAATATTAAAGGTATAAATACTCTTGAAATAAATAAAGTAAAAGAAGGAAGTCCTCATATAGTGGACTCTCTTACTAAAAATAAAATTGATTTAGTAATAAATACTACAAAATCTCAGTCATCTGTAAAAGATAGCTATAGTATAAGAAGAACATCGTTAATGTTTAATATTCCTTATTATACAACAATTGCTGGGGCAAAAGTAGCAGTTGATGCAATAGAACACATGAAAAATAATCAATTTAAAATAAAGAGTTTACAAGCTATAAATTAATTTTGTTGACTTAAAAAAATAAATAAAACATCATATATTTATGAATAAAATACCTATGACAGCTGAGGGATATAGCAAGCTTCAAGAAGAATTAAAAAAACTAACTTCAGAAGACAGACCAAACATAATATCTGCTATTGCAGAAGCAAGAGGACATGGAGATTTATCAGAAAATGCAGAATATCAATATGCCAAAGAACAACAAAGTCTTATTGAAGGAAGAATATCTGATTTAGAAAGTTCAATAAGTAGGGCGGAAGTTATTGATATAAAAGGTATTACTGGAAATGATATAAAATTTGGCGCTACAATCGAAATTGAAGATGATGAAACAGGAAAAAAACAAAAATATCAAATTGTAGGTGAATATGAATCTGACATAGAAAATCAAAAACTGTCAATTAATAGCCCTTTAGCGAGAGGATTGATCGGTAAATCAAAAAATGAAAATGTTGAAATAAATAGTCCTAAAGGTATAAAAAGTTATACAATTATTTCTGTAAAATACTTTTGAATAAATCTAACCCAACAATCTGGACTTTAACTGATGGTTCTCATGGAATGATAAGTCAAACCAGGGGACTAGCATATGAATTCAATAAAAATATTTTTGAAATTAAAACAAATATCTATTTTCCATGGAATAAATTGCAGCCAGGTATATTGCCATTTAATAAGTGGATATTTAAAAACGAAATTCCTAAAAATAAAATACCAGATATGGTTATAAGCTGTGGTAGAAAAAGTGTATATTTATCAATATATCTTAAAAAGAAATTTTCTAAAATAATTAATATTCATATTCAAAATCCTAAAATATCTTCAAAATATTTCTCATTTGTTATAGCTCCAAATCATGACAATCTAAAAGGTCCTAATGTTATTAATTCTAAAGGAGCTCTTCATTTTTATAAAAAAGAGCAATATTTAAAAAAAGAGTTTAAGAATGAAGAAAAAAATTTAGTTACATGTATAGTAGGAGGACGAAATAATCATTATTATTTTTCACTAAGTGAAGCTAAAAATTATTGTAAAAAAATTAAAGAAATAAAAAGAGAAAATCCAGTAATTAAACTACTAGTAATAACTTCCAGACGAACTAGTATTGAAATAAAAAATTATATAAGAGATCAATTATTTTCAATTGCTGAAGTTTGGCTAGGAAATGGTGAGAATCCATATGAGCTCTCTTTGTATAAATCAAGTTTTTTTATTATCACATCTGACTCGACATCAATGATATCTGAAGCTTCTATTTCTGGAAAACCTATTTATATTTATAAATTACCACAGAAAAGGAAAAGTTTAAGATTCAATAGATTTCATGAAGAGTTTAATAAATTAAACATTACAAGAGACTTAACATCGAAAAATATTTTAGAAAATTGGTCATATGATAAACTAGACGAAAGTGAAAGAATCGCTGGAATTATAAAAGAAAGAATTATAGAAGGAACAAATGAATCTAAATAATATTATTCACTCAGATTTTCCATTTAATCATTGGCAGTTTAATGATTGTTTAGATGAACTTACTTTAAATGAGATTTCATTTTCGAAAATTCCATCTGGTGATAGAGCATATGATGGAACAAGAGCCGCTGATCATACTGGTCATGGAATAGATGGCAAATTAAGATTATTTATAACTAAGGAAAATAAACTAGATTTTCCTCACCTAACTAAATTGATCAATTCATTACAAAATGTAAATGTTGTAAATCAAATATCAAAACTTATTAACAAAGATTTATCTAGATCTTATGTAAGATTAGAAATTATAGGAGATAAAAAAGGTTTTTGGTTAAAGCCACATAAAGATATTTCAGAAAAATTAATGACCATGATGATATGGGCTAATCCTTATGGAGAAGACTCAAACTTGGGTACAGATTTATATAATAATGATTTTAAATTAGTCAAAACAATAGAATATGTTCATAATTCTGGATACTTTTTTTCTTCAGGCGAAGACACATGGCATGGTCTTGAGCTAAAAGAAATAAAAAAAGAAAGAAGATGTATTCAAATTAATTATGTTTCCTTTAAAACAGATTGGCCTGTTGAAGGTTCAAATTAAGTTATTATTTGCGTATTGATAGAATGAGTAAAATTGAAAATAATATATTAATTATTGGTTCTGGCCCAGCAGGATACACAGCTGCTATTTATGCAGCTAGAGCAAATTTAAAACCTCATCTGGTTTCAGGTTTAGAACCAGGTGGTCAACTAACAATAACAACAGATGTTGAAAATTATCCTGGATTTGGTGACGTAATACAAGGACCATGGTTAATGGAAGAAATGAAAAAACAAGCTTTAAATGTAGGAACAATCTTTCATAATGATATAGTAACTTCAGTTAACTTCAATACGAAACCTTTTCTATCAATTACGGAGTCAGGAAAAGAATTTTTATCAAAATCAGTAATCATTGCAACAGGTGCCCAGGCTAGATGGCTTAATTTAAAAAGTGAGGAAAAATTTAAAGGGTTTGGTGTTTCAGCTTGTGCTACTTGTGACGGTTTTTTCTTTAAAGAACAAAAAGTAATTGTTGTTGGGGGTGGAAATAGTGCAGTAGAGGAAGCTTTATACCTAACTAAGTTTGCTTCTAAAGTCATTCTTGTTCATAGAAGAAATACTTTACGTGCTGAAAAAATTCTCCAAGATAGACTTTTTAATAATAATAAAATTGAAGTTCTTTGGAATAATGAGGTTGTAGAGTTCGTTGGAGAAGAAAATCCACAAACCTTAAAAAAAGTAATTTTAGTAAATACTAAAAATGGTGAGAAATCAGAGATTGATATAAATGGAGCTTTTATTGCTATTGGTCATGATCCAGCTACATTTTTATTTAAAGATAAATTAAATATGGACAATGAAAATTATATTATTACTAAAAATGATAGTACAGAAACAAGTATTAAGGGTATTTTTGCTGCCGGTGATGTTAAGGACAAAATTTATAGACAGGCTGTAACAGCTGCTGGTATGGGATGTATGGCTGCATTAGAGGCAGAAAAATATATTGCAGAAAATTATTAGCCTTGTCGAGCCTTCATTCTTGGGTTTTTTTTATTTATTACGTATACTCTGCCTTTTCTTCTTACAAGTTTACAATCCTTGTCCCTAGATTTTGCAGACTTAAGTGAACACTTAACTTTCATAAAAAAATGCCTTTAAATTCTAGGATTTGTTTTGTCAAACATATAATAATAAACTTTAATTATGAGAAAATTATCATATCCAGGAAGATCTAACGTTTTAGCCCAAAATGGGATGGTAGCAACATCAAATCCTTTAAGCTCTATAGAAGCTATAAATATATTAAAAAAAGGTGGAAATGCTGTTGATGCTTCAATTGCAGCATCTGCAGTTCAATCTGTAGTATGTCCAAGTGCAACTGGTATAGGTGGAGACTGTTTTGCTATAATTTCATTAAATGGAAAAGATCCTATAGCAGTTAATGGTTCTGGTATTGCACCTAGTAAGGCTAATTTAGAGTATTTTATTGAAAAAAAAATAAATAAAATTGAATTAACCAGTCCTCATTCAGTCACTATACCTGGAGCAGTTCATGCATGGTGTTCAATGCATGATAAATATGGCAAGCTAGATTTAGAGGAAGTTTTAAAAGGAGCTGAAAATTATGCACGAAATGGATTTCCTGTTCACGAGGTTGAGGCATATTCCTGGCACCAAAAAAAAGATAAATTAAAAGCCAATGAAAATAGTAGAAAATTATTTTTAAAAAAAAATGAAAGTTATAATTTCGGAGAAGTTTTTAAAAATATCCCTCTTGCAAATACACTAAAGTTAATTTCTAAAGAAAAAATAAAAGGTTTTTATAAAAGTGATATTACACGAGACATGGTTAAAACATTAAATAACCTAGGAGGCCTTCATACTGAAGAAGATTTTGATAAACAAAAAACAATATTTTCCTCAACTATTTCAAATAAATATAATAAATTTAAAATTCATCAATGTCCACTTAATGGACCTGGTGTAATCGTTTTGTTAATGATGGCAATGAGTGAAAGATTAAATATTAAACAATATGATCCTTCAAGTTTTGAAAGATATCATCTACAATCTGAAATCACTAAAGTATGTTTTGAAATAAAAGAAACAAAATTAGGTGATCCTAAATTTAATAATATTATTATCCAAGAAATTTTAAGTGATAATTTTGTTGATAATTTATGTTCAAAAATTAATATGAAAAAAATATATAACTCAGAAAACTCCCATGTAACTTCACACCCGGAAACGGTTTACCTAACTGTTGTAGACAAAGATTTAAATTCTGTATCTTTTATTAACTCAATCTGTCATAGTTTTGGAAGTGGAATTTCAACATTAAATTCTGGTATACTTTTTCACAATAGAGGTGTTAACTTTCGTCTGGAAGAAGGTCATCCAAATTCAATTCAAGGTAATAAAAGGCCACTTCATACTATAATCCCTGGTCTCGTGACTAACAAAAATAATGAAACAATTCTTTCGTATGGTGTAATGGGAGGTCAATATCAACCAATTGGTCAAACTCATGTTTTACAAAATATAATTGATTATAATTTAAGTATACAAGAAGCTATTGACTTTCCAAGATTATTTCCTTTGGACGGATTATTAAAAATAGAAAAATCGCTAGATAAAAACATTGTTAAAAGCCTGAAGGATATTGGACATAAAATTTCAATTGTTCCAGATGCAATTGGTGGCGGACAATGTATAAAAATTGATAGAACTGAAGGTGTTCTAATTGGTGGATCTGATCCAAGAAAGGATGGTATGGCTATAGGTTATTAGTTATACTTTTCCGAATGTATCATTATATTGACTATTAACTCTTACAAAAGTTGTACATTTACTTAATTGTTTTAATGATGGAGCTCCAACGTATGTGCAACTACTTCTAATACCTCCTAGTATATCTCTTATTGACTTATCTAGAGAATTCTTAAGTGGAATTACAACTTTTTTACCTTCAGAAGATCGATAGTTTGCCAAACCACCATAATGTTTATCATTTGCCTCTTCAGAGCTTGATCCATAAAACTCAATATATTTTTTGCCACCTTTATCAATAATATCTCCTCCCCCTTCTTTATGACCTGCCAACATTCCACCTAACATTACAAAATCTGCTCCAGCTCCAAATCCTTTTGCAACATCGCCTGGACAAGTACAACCTCCATCAGCAATTATATGAGCGCCCAAACCATGAGCTGCATCAGCACATTCCATTACAGCACTTAATTGAGGATACCCAACACCAGTTTGAATTCTTGTAGTACAAACACTGCCTGGACCAATTCCTACTTTAACAATATCAGCCCCACTTAAAATCAATTCCTGAGTCATATCAGCAGTAACAACATTGCCTGCAATAATTGTTTTTTTTGGATATTTTTTTCTAACATTTGAAACAAAAAGACTGAAATTTTCTGAATATCCATTTGCAACATCAATACAAATAAATTCAAACTTAGGAAATTTTTTTAAAATTTTATTTAATCTATTATAACTTTCACTACTAGTTCCACAACTAAGAGCAACAGATTTATGAAAATCTGTATTCTTATAAATTAAACTAACCTGATCTAGATCATGTTGCTTGGTTAAAGCTGTCATAACTTTATGAGGTGTTAATTTTTTAGCTATACCTATTTCTCCTACACCATCCATATTAGAGGCAATAATTGGTGTACCTTTCCAAGATAATTTTGAGTATTTAAAAGTATATTTTCTATTTAAATCAACGTCTTTTCTACTTTTTAATGTACTTCTCTTAGGTCGAAATAGAACATCCGAGTAATCAAGCTTAATTTCTTCTTCTATCCTCATATAAATATTCGCTTTATTGTATTAAATAATTTAAAAATTAACACAAATATTAATATTAAATATGAAACTAAATACGTTAATAAATAATAATAAAAACCAATTTGATAGACAATTTAGAAGATTGTTAAAGGTTAATTTAGATAACTCGATTCTATCTAAATCTATGTATTATGGATCAATTAATGGAGGAAAGCGGATTAGGCCCTTTTTAGTAAATATTGCTTCTAGTATTGCTGGAGTATCAAAAAGTAATGCATTTGTAATAGCCGCAAGTATTGAATCAATACATTCATATTCTCTAATTCATGATGATTTACCTTGCATGGATGATGATGATTATAGAAGAGGTAAACTTAGTACACATAAAAAATATGATGAAGCTACCGCTATTTTAGCTGGAGATGCGCTTCACGATCTAGCCTTTGAAATACTATCAGGTAAATTAAAAAAAGTTAAAAGCGATATAATATTAAATCTAATAAACTATCTTTCTTTATGTATTGGTCATAGAGGTTTGGCAGCAGGCCAATCATTAGATTTACAATTTGAAAAAAAAAAAATTAATAAAATAAAAATTTTAGATATGTATTCAAAAAAAACTGGAAAATTGTTTGAATTTTCTTTTAGTGCTCCATTTATTATTAATAACCTTTCAAACAGTAAAATTAAATTCGCTAAAGACTATGGCTTATTATTTGGATTAATATTTCAAATTATAGACGATTTAATTGATGAAACTGGTTCTTTAAAAAAAATTGGTAAAACACCTGGTAAGGATAATAAACAAGAAAAAAGTACACTTCTTAAAATTATTGGAAGAGATAAAGTAATTAGTTATTGTAAGTTAAGAATTGAGAATATTAAGAAAAAGTATCCATCGATTTTAAAACAAAATCCTATTTTAATTGATATGCTATATTTTGGTATTAATAGATTATATTAATTAACTAATATGGACTATTTTTTTTGCCAAAAACACTCCTGCTGTTGAAGAAAACGCAGTTAAAAATCCTCCCCAAAACATATCTACAAAAACAACAGTCGGTGACCAATCTTTCAAAACAGCCATGTTAGTAAGGTTATACGTTCCATATGCAACAAGGCCAAACACGAAACCAAGATAAATTGATTTAGTTAGTGAATCTGGTTCTATACACGGCTGAATCACAACAACAGACATACCAAACATGTATAAAACATAAAATAATGCAGCTGCCCACAAAACTGGCTTATCTAACATTAGGTGGCCAATATTAGGTCTGTAAAATGATTTTGCTGAGAAACTTAGCCATATTACATCAATAATAAGGAATACTATAGATGCTATAATAGTAGCTATAATGAAACATTTAAACATAATTATTAATTATATCATAAATTACAAATTCAATATCAAATTGTTATTTTTACCTAAATATTTACAATTTTAACATTAAAATTACTATATCATAAAATTTTTAGTTAAAAACTAAATTATATTTCTGACAACAATTAGTTAAAATATGATAGATTCCCAAATATGAAAGGTAATTATATTAGAGGAGGAACCCAAAAAAATTTTTATTCTGATACTGAAGTTGAAAATGTAGACTGCCTTACTTGTGATTCAAGTGAAAAAAAAAATATTCATAATGAATTCGGCTCAATTGGAATAGTTAAATGCAAAAATTGTGGTTTAATTTACACAAGCCCAAGACCATTAAATAGTGAAAAAAATTATCATGGAGACATCAAAACATATGAAAAAGAGTTTGAATATATTTTTAATAATACTTTAAATCATCACAGAGACGTTAATTATTATCAAGAAATTTCAATTATCAAAAAATTTAAATCTTTTGGAAAATTACTTGATGTAGGTACTAATGCTGGAAGATTTTTATATTTAGCTGTTAAAGCTGGCTTTGATGGATATGGCGTGGAACCATCACCCTCACTATCAAAATTAGCTGCAACAAAATTTAATTTAAGGGTTGATAATTGTACATTGAATGAAACTAAATATGAAAATAACTCTTTTGATATAATAACTGCTATTGATGTTTTTGAACATCTTAATGAACCAAAAAAATTCTTAAATGACTGCTATAGATTACTTAATGATGAGGGTGTTCTAATAATTAAAGTTCCAAATGGTAATTATAGTCATTTAAAATTAAAAATTGCAAAAATTATGGGTAAAAAAACTAATAAAATGGATATATTTGACTCATATGAGCATGTAGTTCATCATACAAAAGAATCTTTTATCAAGTTTATAAAAAATAATAATTTTTATGTTAAAAAAATATATGCTCCACTACCTATAAACACACCCGTGTGGACAAGGTATTTGGGTCATTATTATCAATATCCATCTCCATGGATACTAGATTGGAAAAAAATTTTTTTTAGGAAAATATTTCATATAATTGGAAGAGTAGAATTATATTTTAATACTAAAACTCATTTTCAGCCAGATTTACTTTATATATTGAAAAAAAAATAAAGAGTATTTATGGTGGGTGCGACAGGGATTGAACCTGTGACCCCTGCCGTGTCGAGGCAGTGCTCTACCGCTGAGCTACGCACCCTTATATTAAATAAATATTCTAAAAATTAAATAAATCTATAGATAATAAAAATAAATGATAATATTGTCTAAAAAATTAAGCCTAAAGGACATAAGTGCAGCTCAAAAGATTTATAACTATTATATAGATAATTCTTTTGCAAATTTTGAAGATAAAAAACTTTCTTCTGAATCATTTAAATTATTATATAAATCTGTTAGCTCAAACAAACTCCCATTTATTGTAGCTTTGGAGAATAAAGATGTTGTGGGAATGGCCTATGTGAATAAATTTAGGGAAAAAAGTGGGTATAGATTTACATATGAGCATTCAATTTATGTTAATCCAAAATTTCTAAACAAAGGATATGGAACAATTATCTTGAAGGAGTTAATTAAAGTATGCAAAAAAAATAGTAAAATTAAAAATCTTATAGCGGTTATAGGTGGTTCTGATAATTATGCTTCAATAAAAATTCATAAAAATAATGGATTTAAATATATAGGGACGCTTTCAAAAATAGGTTACAAAAAAAATAAATGGATTGACTCTGTCTATATGCAAAAAAAATTATGAATAAAATAAATATAAAAAACTTTAAAAAAACACTGGGTAAGTTTACCACTGGAGTTACTGTTGTATGTGTTAAAAAAAATGGAGATATTTATGGGAAAACTGTAAATTCATTTAATTCTTTATCCCTTAACCCTCCTTTAGTCTTATTTTCATTAGGTAAGCATTCTTCATCAATTGAAACTTATTTAAAAACTAAATATTTAACAATTAATATTTTATCAAAGAAACAAAAAAGTATTTCCAATCATTTTTCACAAAAAAAACCAAGTTTAAAAAATATTGATTTTTTATCAGGAAAAAATAACACGGCTTATATTAATGATTGCATAGCAAATCTAGAATGTAAGTTGATAGATAATATTAAAAAAGGTGATCATATTATATTTATTTGTAAAGTTCTTAATGTAAAACAAAATGACAAATTAAAACCCCTATCCTATTATAATTCAAATTATTATTAAGTGATTTTAAATATTAAAAAAATTATTTTTATTATATGTGCTTTTATTGGATATTATTTTTTTTATGTAGAATATAAAAATTTAATAAATGATGACTTTACTTATTTAAAAAATAAAACTGAATTAACTTTACTAACAGAGAAAAAAAAGGAACTTAAGACAAGTAATAATGAAGTTAGAAAAGTTCTAGAAAAAAATAAAGATCAACTTACTTTAAATAAAATTGAGATTATAGTAAAAAAAGGTAATAGCTTATCATCTATTTTAAGGAAATTTGATTTTTCAGATAAAAGAATTTATGAAATTATAAATGCAATTAAAATTCATTTTAATCCTAAAAAACTAAAAATAAATGATAAAATTTATTTTTATAAAAATGATAATGGTAAAGTAAAAAAAATTGTAGTAAATTTAGATATAGATAGTATCTTAGTTATTAATTTAGAAAACAAAATAAATATTCAAAAAAAGGAATTGGATAAATATTCTTATCAGCTCTCATATGAATTTAAAATTATTGATTCTTTATATGCTGATGGATTAAAAAATGACTTACCTGCTGATATCTTAATTAAGTTAATTAAATTATTTAGTTTTGATTTAGATTTTCAAAGAGATATTAAAGAGGGAACTATCGTTTCTGTTTCTTATGAATTTGATCAAATTTTAGAAAGTAATAATATAGAATATAAAGATATTTTATATGCTTTGATCTCAATTGATGGAAAAAAATTAGAATATTTCAAATTTATAACTGATGAAGGTTTTGTAGACTACTTCAATAGAGAAGGTAAAAATGTAAAAAAATCAATTCTCAAGACCCCGCTTGATGGCGCAAGATTGTCTTCTGCTTTTGGAATGAGAAAACATCCAATATCTGGTTATAATAAAATGCATAAAGGTGTAGATTTTGCAGCTCCTAAAGGAACACCAATTTATGCTGGGGGCAATGGTGTAATTGAATATGTAGGTAACAATGGTGGTTATGGTAAATACATAAGAATTAGACATAACAACGAATATAAAACTGCTTATGCACACTTGTCAGCTTATAAAAAAGGTATATCAGTTGGTAAACGAGTTAATCAAGGGGATATAATAGGCTATGTTGGGAGCACAGGTAAATCAACTGGACCACACTTACATTATGAAATTATATTTCAAAATAAACAAATTAATCCATTAAAATTAAAATTGCCTTCAGGAAAAATACTTCAAGGTGAAGAGATGAAAAGATTTTCTAAAGAATATAAAAAATTATATGCAACGCATCTAAATTTATTATATGAATAATTTATTTTGTTGATCGCGTTCTTTTATCTTTAGATGGTTCAGCTATAAAAGGTATTGATTCTATAGATTCTTCATTTGATTTTACATTTTCACTTTCATCTACAGTTGAGTTTTCACTTACAGTTGAATTGTCATTTGTGTTTTCTTGTTCGTCAGTTAATGAAGATTTATGTTCATCTGCAAGAATATTTTCTTCAATATTAATGCCTAGCTCAACCATTAATCTATAATAATGATCAGTAAATTGGTAATAATATTCAGACTGGACTCTATCACCAGATCTAAATGCTTCTTTAGCTAATTTTAAATATTTATTATATTGTTGAGAAACGTTACCTTTATTTCTAGTTTTATAATTTTGGTAGCCCCCAGATTTTTTATAACTGGGTCTTCTATTAGTTTTGTACGTTGTTCTACCGTTATTTCTTTTATACATAATTTTTTTTTGGAATTAAAATTATTTAATTTTTAATTAAAATATTTAATTAATAATATTTACTCATATATATATAATCTAAATAAATACAACTTATATCTTAAAAAAAGTAAGAGTTCTGTCAATTTTTTGTATATCTTTAGATATTTTTTTTAGAGATAAGTTTGTATTATTGAAAATATTTAAGCATGAATCTAACTGGTTATGACCAATTTCAAAAATAAAATATGATTTTTTTTTCATTACTTTTTCTATGTTTTTAGCAAATAATCTATAAAATTTAAGTCCATCTTTTCCACCAAATAATGCAATTTTAGGCTCATAATCTATTATTTCTTTTTGTAAATTTATATAATTTTTTTCATCAATATATGGAGGATTAGAAATGACAAAATCAAATTTAGTTTTAATATGTTCAAAATTTAGTTGCTTTATTTTAATTTGGTTTTTTAAGTTATGCAAATTAACATTCTTTCTTGCAACTTCTATAGCTTTCTCAGAAACATCAATTGCTGTAATTTTAGAATTTTTTAATTCATTTGCTAAAGAAATGGCAATACACCCAGAGCCTGTTCCAATATCCAATATTTTTAATTTTTTATTTTTATCTTCAACATTATTTAGAACCTCTTCAATAATTAATTCTGTTTCTGGCCTTGGGTCTAAAACATTTGAATCAACGTAAAATTCACTTTTCCAAAAATATTTTTTTTTTATTATTTTAGCTATAGGTTCTTCATTGAGTCTTTTTTTAATAAGTGAATTAAAATAATGTATGTTTATTTCATTTATATTTACATTACTTAAAATTATATCTTTATTATTATACGAAGCTTGTTTGAGTAATATCCTTAAATCTAGTTCAGGATTTGGTATATTTTTTTGCTTTAATTTTAAAAGTGTTGAATATATAAAATTATTCATTTTCAATATCTGCGAGTTTTTTACTTTCCTCTTCTGCAATAAGTGGATTGATTAAATCTTCAATTTTTCCTTCTAAAATTTCTGATAAATTATAAAGAGTCAAATTTATTCTATGATCAGAAACTCTACCTTGAGGAAAATTATACGTCCTAATTCTTTCAGATCTATCGCCAGAACCAACTTGTGTTTTTCTTTTTTCTGATCTTTCTTTGTTTTTTTGTTGTATCTCATTATCTAATAACCTTGATCTTAAAATTTTCATTGCCTTTGCTTTATTTTTATGTTGTGATTTTTCATCTTGTTGAGAAACAACTATTCCTGTTGGAACATGGGTAATCCTTACTGCACTATCAGTTGTATTAACGGATTGACCTCCAGGGCCGCTCGATCTAAAAACGTCAATCCTAAGATCTTTGTCTTCTATTTCTATATCTATATCTTCAGCTTCTGGAAGAACTGCTACAGTTGCTGCCGAAGTATGCACTCTTCCACTACTTTCAGTTGTAGGGACTCTTTGCACTCTATGAACACCAGATTCAAATTTAAGTTTAGAAAAAACATTTATCCCTGAGATATTACAAATGGCCTCCTTGACTCCCTTAAGTCCAGTTTCAGAGATTGATAGAATTTCAAATTTCCATGAATTCAAATCAGAATATTTTTGATACATAGATAGAAGATCAGCTGCAAACAATGATGCTTCATCACCTCCTGTACCTGCGCGAATTTCTAATATAGAATTTTTTGAATCATTTATATCTTTTGGTAGAAGAAGTTTTAATAACTCAACTTCTAAATTTTTTATTGAATTTTTTTTTTCATATAACTCTAACTCTGCAATTTTTATAATTTCTTGATCAGAATCTTTTATTAATTCATTTAAATTTAATATTTCTTTTTGTTCTTTTTGATATTCTTCTATTTTATCTACTATAGGTTTTAGCTCTGCATATTCTCTATTAAGTTTGATTAAATTCTCTGAATTAGCATTCGACATATTATTTAGAGAATTTTCTATTTTTTTATATTTTTCTATAATATTTGAAAATTGATTATCAAGATTTATCATTTAAAAATTCACTAATTTTATCAATACTTAACTCTAACTGTTCTCCAGTAGTTAGTTTTTTTACAGTATATATATTTTTATTAAATTCATTTTCTCCAATAATAATTGCAAATTTAGCATTTTTTAAATTGGCAGTAGACAATGATTTTTTTAAATTATATTTAAAATTCCAATAATAATTAAATTTGTTTTCTTTCAAGAACTTAACGATTTTTAAAAGATGACTTTTATATTTTTCATCAGTGATTGCTAAATGTATATTTTCTTTATAGCTTACAATTTCTTTCATTAACATTGAAATTCTTTCAACGCCTGCGGCCCAACCTATTCCTGGAATATTTGGTCCTCCAAGAGTTCCAATTAAACCATCATATCTCCCTCCACCTAATAAAGTATCTTGGCTTCCAATTTCATTCGTTTTAAATTCAAATACAGTACTACAATAATAATCCAACCCTCTTACAAGTTTATAATTTTCTTGATATTTAATATTGAAAGCTTCCAATCCCCTTTTCACTTCTTCAAAATGTGCTTTTGATTCTTGTGAAATATATTCTGTAATTGGTGGAGAATTATTAGATATATTTATATCTTGTTCATTTTTTGAATCTAAAATCCTTAGGGGGTTAGAATGAATTTTTTTTCTACTATCATCTGAAAGTTGACTCTTTTTTTCTTCAAAATATTTACTTAAAATTTCTTTGTATTTTAATAAGTTATCTCTGTGACCAAGAGAGTTAATATTTAATATGAATTTAGAATTAGGTAAAAGGAAACTTAATATATCATTCCCTAAAATAATTAACTCTAAGTCAGCAATAAAATCATTTGATCCAAAAATTTCAAAATTAATCTGATTAAACTGTCTGTACCTACCTTTTTGTGGTCTTTCCCTTCTAAACATTGGTCCAATTCCATAAACTTTTAATGGCAATGTATTTAATATATTATTTGTTATAGCTGCTCTAATCATTGATGTTGTATATTCAGGCCTAAGAGTTAGTAATTCTTTATTCCTATCTTCGAAAGTATACATTTCTTTCAGCACAACGTCTGATTGCTCACCTAAAGGCTTAGTAAATAAATTTGTAAACTCAAATATAGGCGTCTGTAACTCAGAAAAGTTATTTAATTCAGCATACTTTGAGACAGCACTTTGTATCTTATTATATTTTTTAATTTCTTCACCAAATAAATCATGAGTGCCTCTTACAGATCTTAACTTCATATTATTTACCTAACTGAATTTCTTGTGATTTTTTTCTTATTAAGTTTTCTAAATAATTTTCTAAATCAATATTTTTTACTACATTGTTTTTTTTTCCATCAATATAAATCATATGTGTTCCATTCCCACCGCCAGTAACTCCAATGTCTGTCATAGTTGCTTCACCAGGCCCATTAACTACACATCCAATTATAGATACTGTGATTGGCGCTGATATATCATCTAATTTTTTTTCTAAATTTTTTACGGTATCTATAACTTGAAATTGCTGCCTTGCACATGATGGGCATGATATTATTTTTACACCCCTATTTCTAAGACCCAAACTTTTTAGTATCTCAAAACCAACTCTTACTTCTTCTTCTGGCTCATCTGACAAAGATACACGAATTGTATCTCCTATGCCATTTAACAACAAGTTACCAATTCCAATAGACGATTTTATTGATCCAGTTCTCTTACCTCCTGCTTCAGTTATTCCTAAGTGAAGAGGATAGTCACAGATTTTTGCAAGTTCATTATATGCATTAATTGACATAAAAATATCTGAAGATTTCACACTAATTTTAAAGTTTGTAAAATAATTATCTTCTAGAATTTTAATATTCAATTTAGCACTCTCTACAAGAGCTTCTGGATTTGGCTCAGAGTATTTATCAAGCACTTGTTTTTCCAAACTACCTGCATTTACACCTACTCTTATTGAACAATTATTGTCTTTTGCAGCTTTTATAACTTCTTGTACTCTATATATATTACCTATATTGCCTGGATTTATTCTAATACATGATGCTCCATTTTTAGCTGCCTCTATTGCTCTTTTATAATGAAAATGAATATCAGCAATAATTGGAACTGGGCTATGTTTTGAAATTTCTTTTAAAGCATTTGATGAGTGTTTATCAGGGATAGAAACCCTAACCACATCAACTCCAAGTTTGGAAGATCTTTCAATTTGAGAAATTGTTTCTTTAGCATTAGTTGTTAGAGTATTTGTCATCGTTTGAACAGCAATAGGATTATCTCCACCTATTTTTACATTTCCTACGTTTACTACACGTGATTTTCTTCTATTAATTTTTTGATAAGATCTTAGCATTAAGCTAGTTATTAAAATTTTTATCTAAGATAATTGAATCTACAACTTCTCCATACTTGCCAATTTTGCCCCTTACGTCACTACCTATAACCACTAAAATATTACCTGCATTACCAGCCGTTATATTATATTCTAAACTCATGTTATAAGTATATTCTTCACCTTTTTCCATCAACTTACTAATTATAATATTATTAGATTCATCTCTTAATTGCAACCAAGTTGAGTTTAATATTTTAAGCGTTATGTTTGTATTACTTTCATTTTTAGAATTGTCGGTAGAGGCCATGGCACTTACAAATTCGATTGCTTTATTATTAATAATTGCTTTATCATTTTCTGAGGTTATCTGATTTTTTGAATTATCAAGGTTAGCCTTTTCAATAATTGGGGTATAAATCTCTGGTAAGTCAGGAATTAATGCATACTCTAATGTATTTTTTGGCTGCTTTACAAATAAAATATAAAAACTCACAAATATAACTAAAATCAAAGACACTGGAATAAATGTATGGAATCTAATGAAGCGATTATCAAAATTAGGTTTTGGAATTTTTTCAACAAAATCGTTTTTTTTAAATAAAACTTGTTTTTTAAAACTATTGATTATTTCATTAGAATTTAATTCTAAAAAATTACAATATGTTCTTATATGACCAATTAAGTAAACTATGTTATAATTGTTACTATTTTGATCAGATTCAATTTCTTTCAATATAGTTGTAGAAATTTTTAGTTCTTGTGAAACTTGCTCAATAGAAATTTCTTTTGAAATTCTTGTTGATTTTATTATTTTACCTACAGTACTCATCTTTTTTCTTTTAGATTATATGCATCATGTAATGATTTTACAGCAATATTTGTATATTTTTTATCAATTAAAACACTTATTTTAATTTCAGAAGTAGATATTGCAAGTATATTAATTGATTTATTTGCAAGGGTTTTAAACATTTTTTTTGCAACTCCAGATTGAGACATCATGCCCATGCCAATAACAGATATTTTAGAGACATTTTGATCAGTTTTTAAAGAGTTAAATTTTATTTGGTTTAAATTTAAATTTAGTACTTCTTTTGCAATATTAATTTCATTATTTGGCACTGTAAAAGTTATATTTGCAGTAATTCCATCCTGTGAGATATTTTGGACAATCATATCAACGTTTATATTTCTGTCTGCAAGTAAACCAAAAATAAGAGCAGAAATTCCTGGTTTATCTGGAATACCAGAAATAGTAATTTTTGATTCATTTTTACTATAACTAACCCCACTAACAATTTCTTTTTCAATTAATTTTTTATCATCAATAATTAATGTTCCTGATTTCTTCTTTAAAGATGATAGTACTTGCAAAATTAAATTATTTTTCATTGCTAATTCAACGGATCTAGTGTGCAAGACTTTTGCTCCTGTTGATGACATTTCTAACATTTCTTCAAATGCAAGTTTTGGAATTTTCTTTGCATCTTGAACAATATTTGGGTCAGTTGTATAAACTCCATCAACATCTGTATAAATATCGCATCTTTCTGCCTTAACTGCAGATGCTATAGCAACTGCTGTTGTATCAGATCCACCTCTACCTAAAGATGTAACATGTCCATTAAGGTTGATACCTTGAAATCCTGCCAAAACTATTACGTCATTATCTTTTAAAAATTTATCAATTCTATCCTTATCAATATTTAAAATTTTTGCTTTTTGATGATTTTCATCTGTTATAATCGGTATTTGCCATCCTAGTAGTGGTATGGATTTTATATTTCTTTTTTTTAATATAGCAGACAAAATACCAACAGTTACATTTTCTCCAGAAGTTAAAATTAAATCATTTTCAATTGTTTCTTCTGATTTAATAGCATCGATATAATTTTGCATTTTATTTGTCTCACCTGCCATTGCCGATAAAACAACAATTAATTTTTTATTTATAACCTCTTTTTCAATAATATTTGCTACATTGTTAATTTTAGCAATATCACCAACAGAGGTGCCACCAAATTTCATTACGATAAGACTCATTGACTATAAATAAAAATTAATTAACCATGGTATTATAATTATTGTGTTAAAAAACAAGGAATTTGATGCCTACAAAAATAAATAACCAGGAATATGAATTTTTTAATAAACTATCTAAAGAATGGTGGGATGAAAATGGAAAATTTAAAGTATTACATCATATTAGGCCCATAAGGATAAAATACATTTTAGATCAACTAAATAACAAAAATTTAAAAAATTTAGATATTTTAGATCTTGGTTGTGGCGGAGGTTTAGTTTGTGAGTCACTTTCAGTATTAGGAGCTAACGTTACAGGTGTCGATTTTGTTGAAAATAATATTAAAGTTGCAAAAATTCATGCTTCAAAAAATAAATTAAATATTAATTATATACATTCAGATATTGAAGAATTAAATTTGAAAAAAAAATATGATTTAATCATAATATTTGAGGTTCTTGAGCATCTGAATAATTGGTCAACTTTTATTAAGAATATTAAAAAATATTTAAAAAAAAATAGTCTCATAATTATTTCAACTATCAATCGTAATTTAATTTCAAAATATAGTGCAATATATATTGCAGAAAATATTCTAAAATGGATACCAAAAGGAACACACGATTATAATAAATTTATTAAACCTAAAGAAATTGAAAAATGTATGGAAAAAAATAAACTGTTTATGAAAGATTTAAAGGGTTTAGTTTATGATCCATTAAGTTTTGAGTGGAATTTATCTGATAATACAATGATTAATTATTTTTGTACATATTCAAAAAATTAGTTAGTTTTTTTTGATGAAAAAGGAAGAGGCATCACATCAATTTCTTCTTCAATCAATTCCTTTGTTTGATCTAAAGTAGCCTCTCCATAAATTGATCTTTCTTTTGCTTCACCATATTTCATTTTTTTTGCTTCTTCAGTAAATTTATCTCCAACGTAATCAAAATTTTTTTCTACCATTTCTTTTAATTTAGCAACATTAGATGCAACAGTTTTTTTTATTTTCTGTTTTTTGGCATTACTCTTTTTATTCAAATTTGGAGTCATCAAACCTTTTTGGATTTTAAGACTCTCACATGAAGGACAGCTTATTAATTTTTTTCTTTTTTGTTTTAAAAATTCATTAGAATTTTCGAACCAGCCTTCAAAATCATAGTTACAATCAATGCATTTAAGATTAAAAATAATCATAAATATTATATTGTATTTTCTACAAGATTTTCAATATCCATAATCTTATCTTCAATGTTTAATTCTAAAATAACAGACTCTTTTGCATAATTTAATGAATATTTAGAGCCTTTAGATAATATAATACCAGTAAAAGGTAGGCATTTGTATGTAAAATTTTTTTTCTTTTTATCATCATCTATTTTAATATTAAACATTTCTTTTATACAGACTAAGAGTGAATTTTTTTTAAGTTCAGAATTAAGTTGAATTGATGGCGTTTTATTAAAAAAGATTTTAACCTCTATTTTTCTGAATTCATCTTCGAAAGAATGGTTTGAATTTTTATAATCTTCAATCTTAAGATTAACAATATTATTATCTATCTTTAATTTATCTATAATATTATATTTAAGTTTTTCTAATACGAGTAATCCATTTAATTTTTTATTAAAAAGTGATAATTCCTTTTTTATTAAAATATTAATGTCTTTTGATAGATTTTTCATAATTTTATATTACACTCTT